>ERZ859980.836-NODE-836-length-15723-cov-1.471726_pt1 | contig 15723 bp, 18 predicted proteins | sample MGYA00509984_ERZ859980 | MGnify/ENA primary metagenome ERZ859980 (study PRJEB30046, sample SAMN00715173) | human gut metagenome | study: EMG produced TPA metagenomics assembly of the A metagenome-wide association study of gut microbiota in type 2... | reverse complement strand
TACTACATATTCAGCCATGCAGCTCGATTTCACTTCGTTTCATCTCGCTGATTTGGATTCTCCAAATACATAAAAACAGTAATACTTAAAAGAATGCAAGCATTCTTTTTTTGTCTTCCTGTTTTTATGTGCATGGCTGAATTGTTATACACATACAATACCACATTCCGGTATGGGTTGACAGATTTTTTTTACAATGTTATTATTGTAATACTATTGTAACATTTTATGTTAAAATATATTTTATGGAGGCGTATAATAATGAAGCACAATTGTGCAAAGAAAATTGCAGGAGGATGTTTTGCATTAGCTATGACATTTGCCCTTGCACAACCAATGCTTGCTGATGACTTAAATACGGAAATGGCAAGTGCAGGAGCAGCAGTTGATATTGAGAATTACATATCAAGCACAGGAAGTGAAGACGGTTTGTCATCATATCTTCCGGCACCTGAGAAGACAGAAAACAAAACAACAAAGGTTGAAAGCAAAAAGACAACAAACGAAAACAAATTATTTTCCAATATTGCCATCGCAAAGGTTGAAGGTGGTAGCGAAGGTTATGTAAATGTTAGAAGAAGACCTTCAGCAAAAGGGAAAAGAGTTGGTAGATTTATAATAACTGTGGAGCCACAATTATTGAAGAGACAAGCAATGGCTGGTACAAGATAAAGTCTGGTAATTGTACAGGATACATTAAGGCTGAATATTTTGTAACAGGTAACAAGGCACAGTCAAGAGCATTAGATAATGGTTATGTTTTTGCTAATGTAACAGCAACAGGTGTTCACGTTAGAGAAAAGTCATCTACCAAGTCAGATATTGTTACAAACGTATATCGTAACGAAGATTATTCAATTAGAAAATACAGCGCTGATGGCAAAGCATTGAAGATTAAGATTGCCAATGGCGTTAGTGGTTGGGTTTCAGAGATTTTGTAAAAGTTAGTGTTGATATGGACACAGCAGTTACAATGAAGGAAGAAAAGGCTATTAAGAAAGCACAGAGACAAAAAGAGAAAGCTGCAAGAAAAGCAGCTCAGGCAGCAGCCAAGGCTAAGGCTCAGGCACAGCAGAGAGCTTCTGAGGAAGAAGAAATAGGTGAAGCACAGCCAAGACAGAATACAAATACTAACAGTAACAGTAATACATATACAGCACCAAAAACAACAAGACAGCAGACAACACAGGCACCCAGAATAATGATACTCAGACATCATCAGGCGGGGCATCAGCAGTAGTTGCTTATGCAAAGCAGTTTTTAGGTAATCCGTATGTATATGGCGGTTCAAGTTTAACAAACGGAACAGACTGTTCAGGATTTACAATGTCAGTATATGCACACTTTGGATACTCACTTAACAGATCATCATATACTCAGGTATACAACGGAAGAGCTGTCTCATTAGGTTCATTACAGCCGGGGGATTTATTATTCTACAAATATAATAGTTCAACAATTTCTCACGTTGCAATGTACATTGGCGGTGGTCAGATAATACATGCATCAACAGAAGAAACAGGAATTATAATAAGTGGTATGGGTTCACCTTGTGCAGCAAGAAGAATCATAAACTAATTTAATAAAAAAGCATTATTACCTACAACATATAGGACTTATGTTACTATATGTTGTAGGTCTTTTTTTATCTCTAAAAAAAGCCTGTTTTATAAAACTAAAGTCACCACATTTGTCAAGGATATATGTGAAAAATGCACAATTTCATGACTTCCACACAGAACATCTGTTCTTTTATAATTCGACAAAGATTTACATAAAATCTGTGTGAAAAAAGTTAATAATGTTAATAAGTCGGTTAATAACCCATAAAATCTAAAAAAATTCTATGTTAATACATGTTAATAACTAGAAAATGGTAAAATTATGTTAAATGTAATCGAATGTACGAAAAAACGCAAAAATTGTATAAAATGCACAAAAAGATAGTTAAAAATATAACTAATGAAAAATGTGTGATTTTCGTTGTTAAAAGTAGGTGGTTTATGGTATAATCTAGTTACTAGATAACGAAAGGAAGTGGTACCATGAAAATTAAAATTTTCGGAAAAAATATTGAGGTGACAGAGGGCATCAAAGGCGCTGTAGAAGAGAAGCTTGGTAAGCTTGACAAATACTTCGCAGAAGAGACAAAAGCAGATGTTACTCTTAGTGTTAACCGAAACGACCAAAAAGTGGAGGTAACAATTCCAGTAAAGGGCGGCATTATTAGAGCAGAAGAAGTTAGTGAGGATATGTATGCTTCTATTGACATGGTAGAGGAGACAATAGAACGTCAGTTAGTTAAATATAAGAATAAGTTAGTTGACAAGAAAAAATCATATCGCGACAATTTCACAAATGATTACATTGAAGCTGATTATGAAGATGAGGACGAAGATGTAGTTAAGATTGTAAGAACAAAGAGCTTTGGCATTAAACCTATGGATGCTGAAGAAGCTTGTATTCAGATGGAATTATTAGGACATAACTTTTTTGTATTCCTTAATGCAGAAACAGATGAAGTGAACGTGGTTTATAAGAGAAAGGGTGGTACATTCGGATTAATCGAACCAAACTTCGACTAGAATATTGCGTGATATTTAAGTAAGCGGAATCGCTGTTGACATATTAGTGTATGTTAACAGCGATTTCTTTGTTTTTAACGGAAAGTTTACAAAATTTACAATAAAATAAAATCTAATATGTTGAATTAATAACGGTAAAATGTTAATATATTCGATAGTGTGTGAAATACTTTGGCAATGGGAATTGATTGAAAACAGCAATTGATACCCGTTGCAGATCAGAATAAATTTAAAGAGGAGATTGCAATGGGTGTAATTAACAAAATTATTGGCACGCATAGTGAGCGTGAATTAAAAAGACATAAGCATACATTAGACAAGGTTTTAGCTCTTAAACCTGAAATGGAAAAATTAACAGATGATGAAATGAGAGCAAAAACAGAAGAATTCAAGAAAAGATATGCAGAGGGGGAAACATTAGACGATTTACTTCCTGAAGCTTTCGCTTTAGTAAGAGAAGCAACAAGAAGAACTCTTGGAACAGAACATTATCCTTGTCAGATAATGGGTGGTATTATTCTTCACCAGGGACGTATAGCAGAAATGAAAACAGGTGAAGGTAAGACACAGACATGTTTACTTCCGGCATATTTAAATGCATTAACAGGAAAGGGAGTTCATATCGTAACAGTTAATGAATACCTTGCTACTCGAGATGCTGAATGGATGGGACAGGTTCATAGATTTTTAGGACTTACAGTTGGTTGTGTCCTTTCAGACATGGAACATGAAGACAAGAAAGCAGCTTATGACTGCGACATAACATATATTACAAATAACGAACTTGGATTTGATTACCTTAGAGATAACATGGTTGTATACAAGGAACAGTTAGTTCAGCGTGGATTAGCTTACTGTATTATCGATGAGGTTGACTCTGTTCTTATTGATGAAGCAAGAACACCACTTATCATTTCAGGTCAGAGTGGTAAGTCTACAAAGCTTTATGAAATGTGCGATATTTTAGCAAGACAGATGGAAAGAGGAACGGCAAGTCCTGAATTGAGCAAGATGGATGCCCTTATGGGTGTTGATATCGAAGAAGATGGTGATTTCTTAGTAAATGAAAAGGATAAGATTATTAACCTTACAGCACAGGGTATTGCAAAGGTTGAAAAATTCTTCCACATAGATAACTATGCAGATGCTGAAAACTTAGAATTACAGCATAATGTTATTTTAGCTTTAAGAGCACATAACTTAATGAATAGAGATCAGGATTACGTTGTAAAAGACGACGAAGTATTAATCGTTGATGAATTTACAGTCGTATAATGCCTGGTCGTAGATATTCTGATGGACTACATCAGGCTATTGAAGCAAAAGAACATGTAAAAGTTAACAGAGAAAGTAAGACACTTGCTACAATTACATTCCAGAACTTCTTTAACAAGTATGAAAAGAAGGCTGGTATGACAGGTACAGCCCTTACTGAAGAAAAAGAATTTAGAGATATTTATAGCATGGACGTTGTTGAAATACCAACAAACAGACCAATTGCCCGTATTGACCACGAAGATGCAGTATTTAAGACAAAGCGTGGTAAATTAAAAGCAGTAGCTGATGATATCGAACAGTCACATGCAAAAGGACAGCCTGTTTTGGTTGGTACAATTAACATTGATGCTTCAGAAGAGATTAGTGATATCTTAAAGAAACGTGGTATACCACATCAGGTATTGAATGCTAAATATCATGAAAAAGAAGCAGAAATTGTAGCACAGGCAGGACAACATGGAGCAGTAACTATCGCTACTAACATGGCTGGTCGTGGTACTGATATTAAACTTGATGATGCAGCAAGAGAAGCAGGCGGACTTAAGATTATTGGTACAGAGCGTCATGAATCACGACGTATCGATAATCAGTTAAGAGGTCGTTCAGGTCGTCAGGGAGATGTTGGTGAATCTAAGTTCTACATCTCACTTGAAGATGACATTATGAGACTTTTTGCTTCAGAAAAATTAATGTCAGTATTTAATGCATTAGGGGTACCTGAAGACGAAGAGTTACATCACAAGGCGCTCACAAGTACAATTGAAAGAGCCCAGAAGAAGATTGAAGGAAATAACTTTGGTATAAGAAAGAACCTTATGGAATACGATAAGGTTAATAATGACCAGAGAGAAATCATATACGCTGAAAGAGCAAGAGTTCTTAACGGTGAAAACATGAGAGATGCAATAATCAAGATGATTAACGAAATTATTGAATCTCAGGTTGATATGTTTGCAGGCGATGATCAGTCACCAAAAGATTGGGATATTGCAGGTTTAGTTCAGTCATTATTTGAAATTATTCCATTTAAGTTAAAGAGCAAACCGGAAGAACTTGCAAAATATACAAAGTCTGAATTCAAACAGAAATTAAAGGAAGAAGCTTTGAAATTATATGAAGCAAAAGAAGCAGAATTCCCAGAACCTGAACATATTAGAGAACTTGAAAGAATTGTCCTTCTTAAAGTAATCGACCAGAAATGGATGGATCACTTAGATGATATGGAACAGTTGAAACAGGGGATTGGTCTTATGGCTTACGGTCAGAAAGATCCGGCTGTTGAATACAAGATTCAAGGTTTCGAAATGTTTGGCTATATGATTGAAAATATTAAGATTGATACTGTAAAGACTTTATATCATATTCAGGTTGAGCAGAACGTTGAACGTGAAGAGGTAGCAGAAGTTACAGGAACAAACAAAGATGACTCAGATGGAGTTAAGAAGCCAAAGCAGAGAGTTGAAGCTAAGGTTTATCCAAATGATCCATGTCCTTGTGGAAGTGGAAAGAAATATAAGAACTGTTGTGGACGTAAAGCATAAGTTCATATAATAAAAATTGCGAGAAGGCGGGGATTACCCGCCTTTTCTTGAAATTATAAAACAACAAGTGAGGGAATATTGTGGTTGAATTTGAACAATACAAATATGAGTGGAATCAGTACAAAGATAAAGTAAAAGAACTTGCAGCTTCTTTTGATATTGAAACAAAAGAAAACAGAATACGCGAAATTGAAGAAGCAATGGAACAACAGGAGTTTTGGGATGATGTTGAAAAATCGCAGAAGCTGATGAAGGAATTGAAAAATCTTAAATCTCAAATAGACACAATTTCAAAAATCCAAAGGGATTATGAAGATATTGGAATTTTGATAGATATGGGCAATGAAGAGGAAGATGCGTCTATCGTTGAAGATGTAAAAGAACAGTTAAATGAATTTATAGAAAATTTTGAAAAAACAAAAATAGACACTCTTTTATCAGGAGAATATGACAAATGTAACGCAATTCTTAAATTAAATGCAGGAGCCGGTGGAACAGAATCCTGCGATTGGGCAAGTATGCTTTATAGAATGTTTACAAGATGGGCAGAGTCAAAAGGTTATAAGACTGAAGTTTTAGATTTTTTAGATGGTGACGAAGCAGGAATAAAGTCAATAACTTTTCAGGTTAATGGAGAAAATGCCTATGGTTATTTGAAATCTGAAAAAGGTGTTCACAGGCTTGTTAGAATATCACCGTTTAACGCAGCAGGCAAAAGACAGACTTCATTTGTATCTTTAGATGTAATGCCGGATATTGAGGAAGATTTAGATGTGGAAATTAATGATGACGATATAAGAATTGATACATATAGATCAAGTGGCGCAGGTGGACAGCATATTAACAAAACATCATCTGCTGTTAGAATCACTCATTTGCCAACAGGAATAGTTGTTCAATGCCAGAATGAAAGGTCACAGCTTCAGAACAAAGACAAGGCAATGAAAATGTTAAAGGCAAAATTATACATGCTAAAAAAACAGGAAGAGGAAGAAAAGCGCTCAGGAATCAGAGGTGAAGTAAAAGAGATTGGTTGGGGCAACCAAATAAGGTCTTATGTAATGCAACCGTATACTATGGTAAAAGACCATAGAACTAACGTTGAAGTTACTGACGTTAACAAGGTTTTAGATGGCTACATTGATCCTTTTATTAATGGATATTTGAAATGGATTAATACAGGTAATGAGGAAAGTTAACATCACAAACCACTTTAACACTTTACCGAACTACCACAATATTGCATAAAAATCCATGCGATTTATTAAAAAAATTAATAAATATGTAATAATTTGTTATGAAAACAAAGTAAACAGCTTAAAATTAGTTGATAAAAATATTTAACCATGCTAAAATTTACGAAGAATTTGCACCCTAAAGGGCTAGAACACAATTAAGGAGGAAATATGATAAAGGTAGCAATCTTAGGATACGGAACAGTAGGTTCAGGTGTATTCGAAATTATAAATGAAAATAAAGAGCTTATTACTGCAAATGCAGGTGAAGAAATTGACGTAAAATATGTATTAGATTTAAGAGAATTTCCTGGAGATTCATGTGAAAGCGTTTTAGTACATGATTACAATATTATTTTAAACGATCCTGAAGTAGAAGTAGTAATTGAAGTAATGGGTGGGTTAAAACCAGCTTATGATTTTGTAAAGTCAGCATTATTAGCAAAGAAGAGTGTATGTACATCTAACAAAGAGTTAGTTGCAAAATATGGTGCTGAGCTTATTAAGATTGCTCAGTCAAATAATAGAAACTTCTTATTTGAAGCTGCTGTAGGTGGCGGAATTCCTATTATCCGTCCAATGAACATGCATATTACAGCGGATAAGATTTGTGAAATTACAGGAATATTAAACGGAACAACAAACTATATTCTTACAAAGATGGATAAAGAAGGTGCTGATTTTGACAGCACTTTAAAGAAAGCACAGGAATTAGGTTATGCAGAACGTAATCCTGAAGCTGATATTGAAGGCTATGATGCGGTTAGAAAGATTGCAATTTTAGCTTCATTAGCAAATGGAAAGACAGTTAATTTTGAAGAAATCTACACAGAAGGTATATCAAAAATTACTGCTGAGGACTTTAAGTATGCAAAGAAAATGGGCCGTTCAATTAAGTTATTAGGAAAGTGCAAGAACGAAGATACAGGTATTGTATGTTCAGTAGCACCAAGACTTTTAGCACCTGACCATCCATTATACAACGTTAGTGGTGTAACTAACGGTATTTTAGTACGTGGAAACATGGTAGGTGACCTTGTATTTATCGGCAGTGGTGCAGGCAAACTCCCTACAGCAAGTGCGGTAGTATCTGACGTAGTTGATAGCGTTAGACATTTGAATGTTTCTACAACTGTAATGTGGAAAGAAGAAAAGCTTGAAGTTGAAGATTTTTCAAAATCAAAGAAGAAGTTCTTTGTTAGAACAACAAAGTCAAAAGAAGAAGTTGAGGCTGTATTTGAAAATGTAGAATACATTGATGCAGGAATTTCAGGAGAAATCGGTTTTGCTACAGAAAAATTAAGCGAACAGGATTTTGATGCAAAAGCTGAAAAATTAGGAAATGTAATCTCTAGAATTAGAATTGAAGGATAATAAAAGAAAAATTAGGAGGCAGGTTATGAAAGAAACAAAGGTTGTAAAGTTTGGTGGTAGTTCGCTAGCTGATGCAAACCAGTTTAGAAAAGTTGCAGATATTATTTTAGCAGATCCAACAAGACGTTTTGTTGTTGCATCAGCACCGGGTAAACGTTTTGTAGAAGATATTAAAGTTACAGATATGCTTTATAACTGTTATGAATTAGCTTCAGAAGGTGAAAAATTTGAAGAACAGTTTAATCTTATTAAGGAAAGATATAATGGAATTATTGAAGGCTTAGGCATTCAGGATTTTTCGTTGGACGAAGATTTTGACATTATAAAGGGCGCATTCTCTCATATGGCAGGTAGAGATTATGCAGCCAGTCGTGGTGAATTCTTAAACAGTAAAGTATTAGCCAAATTTTTAGGTTTTGATTTTATTGATGCTGCAAAATATATTTTCTTCAATGAAAGAGGAGAATTTGATTGGAATAAAACATCAGAAAAGTTAGCTCCAAAGCTTGCAAAATCTGAATATGCAGTGATTCCGGGATTTTACGGTTCTATGCCTAACGGAACTATCAAGACATTTTCAAGAGGTGGTTCAGACGTAACAGGTTCAATTGTTGCCAGAGCAGTAGACGCAATGATTTATGAAAACTGGACAGACGTTAGTGGATTTTTAATTTGCGATCCAAGAATTGTAAATAATCCAAGTCCAATTAACACAATCACATACGCAGAACTTAGAGAATTAGCATACATGGGAGCTACTGTTTTACACGAAGATGCTATCTTCCCTGTTAGAGCAGCAGGTATCCCTGTAAATATCAAAAACACAAACTGCCCACAGGATAGAGGAACTATGATTGTTTCAGAAACTGCTGAGCCATGTGAACATATTATTACAGGTATTGCCGGCAAGAAGGGTATGTCAGTAATTAATATTGAAAAGGACAAAATGAACAGCGAAGTAGGCTTTGGTAGAAATGTACTTCGTGCATTGGAAAAGAGCAATGTAAGTTTTGAACATATGCCATCAGGTGTAGACACAATGAGTGTTGTTATTCAGACAGATGCATTAGCAGGAAAGGAAACAGCTATTCTTGACGAAATCCGTTCAAGAGTACATCCTGACCAGTTATTTATTGAAAGTAACCTTGCCCTTATTGCAGTAGTAGGTCGTGGAATGAAGAGTGCCAGAGGTACAGCTGCAATCTTATTCACAGCTTTAGCAGAGGCAAGAGTTAATATTAAAATGATTGACCAGGGATCTTCAGAACTTAACATCATTATCGGTGTAGCAGAAGAAGATTTTGAAGTTGCATTACGTGCAATTTACAATGCATTCATTAAAGTAAAAAAATAAATAAGTAAAAAAGTAATTTTTATTAACGTTAGTATTATGTGAAGAATAAGTTATTAACAAACTTGACAACATAATAACAAAGTATTAACATTAACATGAAAATTAAATAAAGTTCTTCGGGGTAAGGTGCAATTCCTAACCGGCTGTGATTGCTTAAGTATAAGTCAGCGAGCCTATTGGCATGATATGGTGAGAATCCATAACCGACAGTAAAGTCTGGATGAGAGAAGATAGAATATAATTACTGTTACATGCAGTAGTAAAAACAGCAACCGAAGAAATTTTGGTTGCTGTTTTTTTGGCTCTTTGTCAAGCTTGGGGGTAATCACTCACGTAAAGTTGTGTGTGATTTCTTATTAAATAAAAAACGTTACGCTAGGGATTACCACCCCAACGAAAAGAAAAAAGTTACTAAAGTAACCTGCGCTTGGTGTGTAAAATTTCGCAAGGGACATTCTTTGTTACATTAATGTTATAAATTGGAGGTAATATAAATGAAAAAAACATTTACAACAAAAAATATAGTTTTAATAGCGATGTTTTCAGCATTGGCTTTAGTTTTACACTTATTTGATTTTTCGATTCCTGTAATTGCGCCGGAATTCTATAAATTAGATTTAAGTGAAATTCCTGTACTAATTGGTTCATTTATAATGGGGCCATTGGCAGGCGTGTTTATTGAAGCAATAAAAATATTATTAAAATTATTAGTAAAAGGAACATCAACAGCCTACGTTGGAGATTTGGCAAACTTCATAATTGGTTGTGCATTTGTTGTTCCTGCAAGTTTAATATACAAGTATAAGAAAACAAAAATGGGCGCGTTCATTGGAATGGCAGTAGGTACACTTGTAATGGCAGTTGCTGGAATTGCCATTAACTATTGGGTTTTAATTCCTTTTTATGTAAAAGCTTTCGGCATGCCATTAGATGCAATTATTGGAATGGGAGCAAAAATCAACGGAGCTATTTCTAACAAATTTACATTCGTCCTTATTTGTGTAGGACCGTTTAATATTTTAAAGCTGTAATCGACAGTTTAATCACAGCCGTTGTCTACAAAAGAATCAGTTCATTTATAAAAGAGATTGGTTCAAAAAAATAAAAATATTGACTCTAAAAAAATAAGTATATGGCTAAATCAAAACACAATCGTCAAATTAAAACATAGAAAAATTTGAAAAACACAGAAATATTGTTTATACTAATCAGTATGGCATATTTCTGTGCTTTTTAATGTAATAGAAATTTCAAAGAATAATATGTCACAAAAAGCATTACGCTAGGATGTACCCTAGTATGAAAACAAAGTTAACCTAAATATATTGGAGGATATATGATATACGAAACAAATTCCGAAAAGGAAACTTTTGAATTAGGAAAAAATCTGGGTGAGCAAGCAAAGGCTGGTCAGATTTTTTGCCTAAATGGAGATTTAGGAGTTGGAAAAACTGTGTTTACTCAGGGATTTGCAAAGGGACTTGGCATTGAAGAAAACGTCAACAGTCCAAATTTACAATTATACAGGTATACGAGGAGGGGAGAATTCCTTTATATCATTTTGACGTATATAGAATTGGTGATCCTGAAGAAATGTATGAAATCGGATACGAGGAATACTTTTTCGGAGAAGGCGTATGCCTCATAGAATGGTCAAAATTAATAGAGAATTAATACCTGAGGAAGCAATAAATATTGAAATAGATAAAAATCTTGAAAAAGGATTAGACTATAGAAAGATTACAGTGGAGGGACTATGAGAATATTAGCAATAGACAGCTCTGCAATGGTAGCAACAGTTGCCGTAACAACAGATGGAGTTTTAAATGCAGAATATACAATTAATCACAAAAAAACACATTCTCAAACATTGCTACCAATGATAGATGAAATGTGTAAAACAATTGAACTTGATATGAAAACAGTAGATGCTATAGCAATATCAGGAGGTCCCGGTTCTTACACAGGACTTAGAATAGGTAGTGCCACAGCAAAAGGCTTCGGCTTGGCGCTTGGTATTCCAATCATAAATATTCCAACAATGGATGCTTTGGCGTACAATATGTTTTCGTCACAGTATATTGTTTGTCCAATTATGGATGCGAGACGAGGACAGGTTTATACAGGAATTTATCAATTTGAAGGCACAGAAATGCAAACAATAAAAGAACAGTGCATTATGATGCTTGAGGACTTAATTGAAGAATTAGATAAAACAGGTAAAGCTGTGATTTTCCTTGGCGATGGTGTTGAAAAAGGAAAAGAAATTATTGACGCCCAAATGAAGTCAGAGCATTACTATGCACCTGCATCTATGAATGGACAGAAAGCTTCAAGTGTGGCAGCCCTTGGTGAAATCTATTATGCTCAGGGAAAAATTGAAAAAGCGGCAGACCATAAACCTGAATATTTAAGATTATCTCAGGCAGAGAGAGAACTTAAAGAAAAATTAGCCAAAGAAAAAGCGCAGGCAGAAAAATAAATCTGTGTGAAAAGAAATAAAACAAAAAATTAATTAAAATACAACAGAGATTAATAATGAAAAAAGATAAAAATTTTAATTAAAATTAAGCAGAACAAAATTTCGTAGTGAAAATACAAAAAGTAAGAATTAGGCTGAAGTATAAAATATAATATAAAGAGTAGGACTAAAATATGGAACAGGAAAAAATAACAATTAGAAAAATGAACATAGAGGATATTCCTGCTGTTTTTGAAATTGAACAAAGCATATTTTCTATTCCCTGGTCTGAAAAATCATTTAAAGATTCTCTGGAAAGTGAAAATACCAATTTTGTAGTAGCTTTGTGCAATGATGAAATTGTAGGCTACATTGGTATGTATGTATTTGGAGAAGAGGCTGATATATCAAATGTTGCAGTCTCTCTTAAACACAGAAGAAAGCATATTGCCCAGAATATGCTTGACTATATCTTTGATTGGTCACAAAATAAAAAGATAAAAAATCTCACTTAGAAGTAAGAGAAACTAATGTGCCCGCAATAAAACTATATGAAAAGAATGGTTTTAAGGAGGCCGGCATTAGAAAAGATTATTACGAAAAACCAAAAGAAAATGCAGTTATAATGTGGAAACAAAATCTATAAAATACATTACTTTCCACTATTATTTTACGTGTGAAACCTATAAAATAAAAAATATTTATTTTAGGAGGAAGTTATGAGAAGATACGAAGATGAAAAATTAGTGGAAGTGACTTGCAATAAATGTGGGAAGAAATTAATCGTAGAAAATGAAATTATAAAAGAAGGCAATTTTACTGTAGAATATAAATGGAACTATTTTTCAAACAAAGATGGAAGAGAACATTTTTTTGATTTGTGCGAAGAATGTTACGACAAAATAACGGGAGAATTTTTAATCCCTGTAGACGACAGGGAATATAAAGAATTGTTATAGAAATTCTGATTTCAGATAGCAACAAAGAATATAAAGCGTTATTGTGAAAATTCTAATTTCTGAGAATGACAGGAAAAATAAAGAACTTATTTGGAATTCCTGTAGGTAGTAAAAATAAAAAGTAACTGTAGAATTGCAGAAAAGAAAGAGGAAGAGAATGTTAGACGTATGTTTGTTAGGTACAGGAGGAATGATGCCAATTCCCAGAAGATGGCTGACATCTTTAATGTGCAGATATAATGGAAGTAACATATTAATTGATTGTGGGGAGGGTACACAGGTTGCAGTGAAACAAAAGGGATGGACCTTTAAACCAATTGATGTAATATGCATAACACACTATCATGCTGATCACATAAGTGGACTTCCAGGCCTACTGCTTACAATGGGAAATGCTGAAAGAAAAGAGCCACTTACAATGATTGGACCAAAAGGCTTAGAAAGAGTAGTAAGGGCACTTAGAACAATTGCACCTGAACTTCCTTTTGATATAAAGTTTATTGAATTATCAGAAGATTTGGAGACAATCCAGTTTGAAGAATATAAAATAAAAGCTTTTAAGGTAAAACATAGCATAACATGTTACGGATATTCAATTGAAGTGGACAGAAGCGGAAAGTTTGATGCCACAAAAGCAAAAGAACTGGATATACCAATAAAAAAATGGAGTCTTTTACAAAAAGGTGAAACAGTTGAGGCAGACGGCCGGGTTTTCACACCTGATATGGTAATGGGACCCCCACGAAAAGGTTTAAAAGTAACATATGCAACTGACACAAGACCTGTTGCAAACATTGCTAAAGCTGCAAAAGATGCAGATTTATTTGTGTGCGAAGGAATGTATGGGAACCTGATAAAGAAGAAAAAGCGAAAGAACACAAACATATGACTTTTGTGGAAGCTGCAAACATCGCAAAAGAAGCCAATCCAAAAGAAATGTGGCTGACACACTACAGCCCATCTCTTGTAAAACCATGGCTTTATTTAGATACGGTTACAGACATTTTCCCAAATGCAAAGACAGGAAAAGATGGGATGTCTGTTGATTTAATGTTTGAAGATTAGAAAAGTAGAGGTATTGTTTTGAAAGATATAAAAATATTAGCAATTGAAAGTTCGTGTGACGAAACAGCAGCAGCAGTTGTTGTTAATGGAAGAGAAGCGCTATCTAACGTCATATCTTCACAAATAGATTTACATACATTATATGGAGGCGTAGTACCTGAAATAGCTTCAAGAAAACATATTGAAAACATTAACTATGTTATCGAGAAGGCTTTATCAGATGCTAAAACAACATTAGATGAAATTGATGCAATAGGAGTTACATACGGACCAGGGTTAGTAGGCGCACTTTTAGTGGGAGTAGCGGAAGCGAAAGCTATATGTTTTGCTAAAGATATTCCTTTAGTTGGAGTACATCATATTGAAGGACATATTTGCGCCAATTATGTGGAAAACAAAGAGTTAGAACCACCATTTGTATGTCTTGTTGTATCGGGTGGACATACTCACCTTGTTGTGGTAGAAGATTATGGCAAGTATAAGATTCTTGGAAAAACAAGAGACGATGCCGCAGGAGAAGCCTTTGACAAAGTGGCAAGAGCAATAGGCTTAGGATATCCAGGTGGTCCTAAAATAGATAAAATTTCAAAGGATGGAAATCCACATGCATACGAATTTCCTAGGGCAAAAATAACTGACAGTGTATATGACTTTAGTTTCAGCGGTTTGAAATCTGCTGTACTAAATCAGCTTAACTTGTCAAAAATGAAAGGCGAAGAAATTAATCCTGCAGACGTGGCTGCATCATTCCAAAATTGCGTGGTGGATACCTTGGTAACACGTGCAATGCATGCACTTGAAGAAACAGCATGAAAAAGTTTGCAATAGCAGGTGGGGTGGCTTCAAATACAGCCATTAGAAAAGCCTTTAAGGAAGAATGTGAAAAACGTAATGTAGAATTTTATCATCCATCACCTATTTTATGTACAGACAATGCTGTTATGATTGGCTCTGCAGCATATTATGAATATATTAATGGAGTTCGTTCCGGTTGGGACTTAAATGCAATACCAAATTTAAAATTAGGAGAAAGATAATGAAAATATCAGCTATTGTACTTGCAGCAGGAAGTGGCAGTAGAATGCAAAGCAGTAAAAAGAAACAGTTTATGGAAATAAAAGGGAAGCCTCTTGTATGGTATTCCCTTTTTGCGTTTGAAAAATATGGAGTAGATGAAATCATACTTGTAACAGGTTCGGAAGATATAGACTTTTGCAAAAAAGAAATAGTAGAAAAATATAATTTTACAAAAGTAAAAGACATTGTAGCCGGCGGAAAAGAAAGATACGAATCAGTGTATAACGGTTTAAAACATATATCAGGAGACATTGTACTTATTCACGATGGCGCCAGACCTGTATTAACAAATGAAATAATAGAAAGAGGCATTAATGGCGCAATAAAAGATAATGCCTGTGTTGTTGGTGTACCTGTTAAAGATACAATAAAAATAGTAAATGAAAATAATGAAGTGGTAGACACACCAAACAGAAACACGTTGTGGATAACTCAAACTCCGCAATGTTTTAAGACAACTATGATAAAGGAAGCCTATCAAAAAATGATGGCATTAAATGCTGAAAATATTACTGATGATGCAATGGTAATGGAACAGTTTGGACATGCAAAAGTAAAATTCATAGAGGGAGATTATAAAAATATAAAAGTAACAACTCCCGAAGACATATCTGTAGTAGAAAGTTTCTTACAAGATTAAGAAAACGAAAACACTATAGCAATCTATTTGGCATTTAAATAACAAACAGGTTCCAAATTTTCACTTGCATGTAGGCACAGAGAGATAAACGAAAAGTCATTTATACGAATTGCTCCGCACACAAGTGCTTCCCCAATTCGTCATCTCACTGGCA
>ERZ859980.835-NODE-835-length-15747-cov-1.483049_pt1 | contig 15747 bp, 16 predicted proteins | sample MGYA00509984_ERZ859980 | MGnify/ENA primary metagenome ERZ859980 (study PRJEB30046, sample SAMN00715173) | human gut metagenome | study: EMG produced TPA metagenomics assembly of the A metagenome-wide association study of gut microbiota in type 2... | reverse complement strand
TTTACCTGAAATTTCAATGTATGTAGAATCAAAAAAACAAAACACAGGTTCTACTGGCACAAGTACTAAAGAAATCGAAAACGGAATACTAACATGTAGTTTTGAAAAAGATAGTGATGAAACAAATACATACTATGAAATAGACTTCAAATTCACCAATAAGAAATTAATTACTTCTAATTTAGTTACAACAATAGAAAGTACCAACGAAACATATCTTGCTACTAAAAAGGCAGCATGTGATATGGCTTCTGCAACATCCTTTGATGTTACTGGCATAAATACAAGTTGTAGCCTATCATTAGATATTTTAACAATTAGTGAAAGTTATACTCATAAAGATATAGATAAATCAGCTATGTCAAAGTATGTTGAAGCAAGTGGAACAGCACCTGAATTCAACTATCAGAAAAATATTTATGATATCAAAACAAAAATGGAAAAGAGCGGTTATGACTGTTCAATCAGTTCGCAAGTAGAATAGTATGAAAAAAATAATTAACATAACAAATATATTTTTATTTTTAATAATAGTTTCTCTCATCTATCATATAGGTAGACAAACTAATAATACTTATAAGGCCGTAATAACAAATGATTTAAAGTCTATAAATACCACTAAATTAAACGTTGTAACACCAACTAATAAAGGCACTGAAAAGGAAACATCAGACAAAGAAGAAGTAAAAACAGATGACTCACCAAAAATAGAAATAAATACAAAAAAAGAAGTCACAACTGATAATTCTAAAGAAATAGCCCAGAAAAATGTTATACCTAAAACAAGTGAAAATGATAATGAGATTCGCGTTGGAACAGTATTAACAGGAAATATGACCGCCTATGGGCGAGACTGTTGTAGTAGTGATGTAGAGCAACAAGGAAAAACATCATCGGGGTATAACTTAAGAATTAACGGCAACACTTATCACGATAAACAATATGGTGAACTTAGAATTTTAGCATCAGATAAATCATTTCCACTATATTCCGTAATTAAAATAACGGATCCCAAAGATGGAATTTATAATGCAATCGTTTTAGATCGGGCAGGATCAAATATCGGAATTAACAAGAAATATTTATTTGATTTAGTAGTAGAAAGTCAAGAATATGCCAGATTAAGTTATGGAATACACTCAAATGTTAAATTTGAAGTATTACGTTTAGGAAAATAACAATAGAAAAGTATAAGCTTTTCTTTTTTACTGAAAATACATGGAGGATAAAATGAACGAAGTAATAATAGAACAAATAGCGCAAGAACAAGGAATTACAAAAAAACAGGTAGAAACAGTTTTAGAGCTTTTAAAAGAGGGGAACACTATCCCTTTCATAGCGCGTTATAGAAAGGAAAAAACAAATGCTCTAGATGAAGAACAAATTAGAAAAATCAATGAGGTTTATGAATATCAACTAAATTTATTAGCACGTAAAGAAGATGTTATTAGATTAATAGATGAAAAACAAATGTTAACTGAAGAATTAAGAGAAAACATCATGAAATGTAGTCGTTTAGTAGAAGTAGAGGATCTATATAGACCGTTTAAAGAAAAGAAAAAGACTAAAGCAACAGAAGCAATAGCTTTAGGGTTAGAACCACTTGCCAAAATAATAATGTCCTTTCCCACAAAGGGTGATTTAAATACCTTAACCTCTAAATTTATAAATGATAAAGTAAAAACACTAGAAGAGGCAATAAAAAATGCCAGTTACATAATAGCTGAGTGGATTAGTGATAATGCCAGCTATAGAAAATTTATTAGAGACTTTATTTATAAAAATGGAACAGTAATAACTAAGAAAAAGAAGAATGCTGTTGACGAAAAAAATACCTACGAAATGTATTACGAATATAGTGAAACAGTTAAATATATTAAACCTCACCGTATTATGGCTATTAATAGAGCAGAAAAAGAGGGTGTAATCTCAGTTAATATTGATTATGATAATGACAAAATAATTGAATATCTAGAAAAAAGAATTATTAAAAATAAAGAATCTTACGTAACTGAAATTGTAAAAGAAAGTATAAAAGATTCTCTAAAAAGATTAATTTTACCAAGTGTAGAAAGAGAAATAAGAGCTGACTTAAAAGAAAAAGCTGAAATCACCGCCATCGATAATTTTTCAAGTAATGTAGAACATTTACTTCTAACACCACCAATCAAAGAAAAAGTAGTCCTAGGATATGATCCAGCCTTTAGAACTGGTTGTAAACTTGCTGTTCTTGATAAAACTGGAAAGCCATTAGAAATTGCCGTAATTTATCCAACTGAACCACATAATAAAATTGAAGAAAGTAAAAAGAAAGTACTAGAATTGATTGATAAATATAATGTTGATGTTATCGCTATAGGTAATGGAACAGCCTCAAGAGAAAGTGAAGCGTTCATAGCAGATACTATAAAAGACTGTAAAAGAAAAGTAGAATATATAATAGTAAGTGAAGCAGGAGCTTCAGTTTATTCAGCAAGTAAATTAGCTATTTCAGAGTTTCCAGATTTAACTGTTGAAAAAAGAAGTGCATAAGTATTGGTAGAAGATTACAAGATAGTCTTTCTGAACTTGTAAAAATAGATCCAAAAAGTATTGGAGTAGGTCTATATCAACATGATGTAACACCTAAAAAACTTGATGAATCTCTCGACTTTGTTGTAAGTAAAGCTGTAAATTCCGTAGGTGTAAACATTAATACCGCAAGTCGTTCACTTTTAACATATGTATCTGGCCTTAATAAAAAATCAATAGACGAAATATTAAATAGTCGTGATAAACTTGGAAAATTTGAAACAAGAGAAGATGTAAAGAAACTAAAATCTATGACTCCTAAAGTGTATGAACAAGCAATTGGTTTTATGAGAATAATAGATGGAAAAAATCCTTTAGATAGAACAAGTATCCACCCAGAAAGTTATGATGCCGCCATTGATAGTAAATGTATTGGGAATAATAATAATTATATAATTGCAAAAAATTATTAGATATTATGGGCTTCAGTATTAATGATATTGGTAGTGAAAAACTAAAAAGCTCTCTAAATATAGATATCGATGAATATAGTAAAAAACTAGGAATAGATAAATACACATTAAAAGATATTATAGATTCACTAGCATCTCCTGAAAGAGATCCAAGAGATGAAATGCCTAAACCAATTTTAAGAAGTGATGTCTTACATATCGAAGATTACATGTCGGGGATAAACTACAAGGTACAGTTAGAAACGTAGTTGATTTTGGGCTTTTATAGACATAGGATTACACGATGATGGACTTGCTCATATTTCTAAACTAAGTAAAAGCTACATTAAACACCCATCAGAGCTCTTTAGTGTAGGAGATATTGTAGATTGTTATGTAGATAGTATTAATGTTGAAAAGGGAAAAATAAACCTATCATTGCTAGCTAATTAATTTAACAAAATAAGGTTCAACTATTGTTATTTTTCCATTTTTTTGGTTAAATATAGGTATATAGTAGGAGGAGTGTATGAATAAAAAAGAAAAAAGGGAACAGGGTATTGCTAAAAAAACAATTGGATTACAAAAATATAGAAGAATGACATTAAATCTAATAGTAATTCTATTATTTCTATCAATATGGACAACAATGATTAATAACATTGATTGGAAATTTAGTGATATTGCAATGGAGATGATTAGTCTCATCATAATCGCAATAGTTGGAATGTTTTCAAATGTAGATAATGGCTTTCCATTATTTCACTTTAGAAGACTAAGAATGACACATGAGAGATTAGTATCTGTATTAATAGGATTATTCTTCCCATTAGTATTTATCTTATATATTATGGTTACAAATAATAATTTTATGAAATATATAGGAAGTATATCTTTACATAATTTTATTACACTGGCAACACTAGCTTGTCCAGTAGTTATATTAATATCTTTAGTCATATATATTGGATATATCATTCTTGAACCAAGAAGTAAGAGAAAAAAAGAACCTAGATATAAAGATGAAATAGAAATGAAATTAGATAGTTATAAGAAAACAACTCTAAACTTATTAACCACAACATCACTTATTTCTATTTGGATAAAAATAGGGTTCAATCAAATTGGATAATAGAAAATATCAATACTGAAATAATATTATTAATAATAATCGCAGTCATGAAAATAGTTGGTAATGTTGATAATAAATTGGCATGGAACTATTGTGAAAATAAAAAACTAGATAAACAATTCTATTTCACTTTATCTATACCATACATCTTAGTATTCTTATTTTTCCTTGTAAGTAAAAATTTTAGAGATAAAGTATTATTAATCGGATTTAAAGGATTAATTTCAATATAGTATGTATTTTCCCAATAATACTACTAGTAGCGCTACTATTATATTTTGCTTCTAAAACGTCTAATAAAAAATTCCTAAAAGAAGCAGGAAAGAGTCTTGAAAAAAGAGAAGAAAATATAATAATCACTTTATCTATAACATTAATCAGTTTAGTAATATTATTTATTTATATAATAAATTTTGTTATTGAAGTATTAACAATGCAAATATTATCACAAATTATTATTTTATTAATACCATTAGGTGTTATAATATACTTAGTTTTATATTATTCATTAATAGATATTAATAAATAAAATAAAGCATCCTAAGGGATGCTTTAATAATTTAAAGGAGAAATAGTATGAAAAAATTAAAGTTAAAGGGAGAAGATATTAAACCACTATTAGAGTGGGATGGTCCTAGTGGATGTATAGCAACAGATAAAATAACGGTAGAAGGCTTCAAGATAGGGTATATGTATAGAGAAAAACCAAATCCAAAATATCCAGATAGTGGCTGGAGATTCTTTCAAGGAGAGGAAAGCGATGAATATTCAAGGATGTTAAAAACTCTGGCATTTATGACCTTAATACTATTTGTAATTATGATCCATCCATCATTCCATTATTGAAATCACCATATGGTGTATGTTATTACAGAGATAAAATGGGAACATTTAGGGGAGAAAAATTAAAATAATAAAAAAATTAGCAAAAAACATTGACAATATTTATAAATTTAGTATAATTAATATTGTCTACTGAATGCGGATGTAGTTTAATGGTAGAACCTCAGCCTTCCAAGCTGACTACGTGGGTTCGATTCCCATCATCCGCTCCATTGGGAAACTGTCCGAACTTTGATAGTTTAGACTTAATATAGAAAATACAATTTCTAAAAGAAGTTGGTATTTTTTTTATTGTTAAGAAAGGACAGGTTTATATGATTAATATTGTAACGAAAGAATTAGAATTTGATGAAGAATTAAAAAAACGAATTGAGTTTATATGTGATTTTTGTAATACTACTCCAACAATTATAAATGGTAATATTAGAAACATTGATAAAACTAATCTCTCTTACATTGAACCACATAGAATAATTATTAAAGGTATTACATTTCTTGCTTTTAATTATTCTAAAACTTTATTTGTTGGTAATTTATCAAATAAGCTTGAACTTAAAGATTTAGAATCGTTTATCAAACAATTAAATTAATATTTATGTACCAACTTCTTAAGATACTACTATTCCCTAATCAGGGAATTGACAAATCTTAAAAAAGTGATATTATAAATAACCAATGAAAGAGGTACTTTCTAGAAAGAGAGGTACATCTATGAAGATAAAACGCAAGATATCGAAAATTTATAATATTGATTTTAATGAGGAGTCAGTAGTATTTAGACTTTACTAGATACTATTGTCTCCTCTTTTTTAGTAATAAGGAGTTGAGGATTATGAATAATGAAAGGAAAGTTGCAGGTCTTTATATAAGAGTATCTACTGAAGATCAAGCTCGTGAGGGTTTTAGTTTACCAGAACAAGAAAAGCGTTTAAGGGCTTTATGTGAGTTCAAAGGTTATGATATATATAAACTATACAAAGACGCTGGAATAAGCGCTAAAACGGGCAATACAAGGCCTGCATTTGAAGAATTATTACAAGATATTAGAGAAAAGAAATGTAATACTATTGTGGTATTAAAATTAGATAGATTAACTCGTTCAGTTTATGATATGGAATTTATAATGAAGTTCCTAGAAGAAAACAATGCTTATTTAGATTGCGCTAATGATGATATAAATACAACTAGTGCTAATGGCAGAATGGTTGCTAGACTTTTAACAACTGTCTCACAAAATGAAATTGAAAGAACAAGCGAAAGAACTAAATTTGGTATGGCTGGAGCAATTAAAGAAGGACATATTCCGCATAAAGCGCCTTTTGGTTATAAACATGTAGATAAAAAACTTGTTCCAGATGAAGCAACAAAGGATCAAATTATAAGAATATTTAATTTATACTATCAAGGGAACTCTTATCAAACTATTAGTAATTTGTACAACAAAGAAAAAGTATTTGGTAAGACAAATTGGTGTGATGGAACAATTTTGAAGATAATTGAAAATGAAATATATAAGGGAGACTTTGTTCATGGTAAAAGAACAAAGAATCCTACTCATTATGAAGATGTTGTTGAACCAATAGTTAGTAAAGAATTGTGGGAAGAATGCCAAGTTCAAAAGAAAAAGAATGCTAGAAACTATAAAAGAGATAAAGAGTATTTATTCTTACAAAAACTTAAATGTCCTAAATGTGGAAGAATATTAGGTGGTAATGCTACTAGAAAGAAAAATGGAAATATTTATTATTACTATCAATGTTGTGATTGTAAATTATCGGTTAAAGAAACTGAGATTGAAAAAGAGTTTGATAGTTTTATAAATGAAATACAAGAATATGATGCAGTTGTTAATCAAACATTACTTCCTATGATTAAGACTAAATTAAATAATCCAAAAGATAAATTAATTAAAGAGTTAAAAGAACAAAAAGAAAAAGCTGAAAGAATTAGAAAAGCATATATTAATGGTTCATTTACTATTGATGAATATCATAGCGAAAAAGAAATTGTAGATAAAATTATGAAAGATATTGAATCTAAGATTAGAGATTATGATATATGTGATAACCTAAAATTTACTCCTGAAGATATTTTAATTAAAAGAGATATAGATTGTATTAATAAAATAGTATACCCAGAAGAATATGAAGAAAATACTTATATGTGGAAAGATTATACTCGATTAGAAAAATGTGATTTGATTATGAGATATGTAGATAATGTTAAACTTGAATATTATGGAAATAATAAAGTAAAACTTGGAGAGGTATTTTTTAGAGAAAGTATGTGTAAGCCATGTAATAATTTATATGATGCTGGTTATCTTGACAAAAAGGATTATGCAATACTTGGTAATGTTGGTATGAAATTAAGATTTAGTGAATACCTACCGATTGATAAAGTATGTGAAATAGTGTTTACATTAAGACAGTATTATAATGTTGGTTATTTAGAAGCAACTTATCATTATGAAGATAAAGTAATGTTCTTTAATGATTATCAAAATAGAAACATTGTAAGAATATTTCCAATAGAAGATTATAAAAAAATGAAAAAGATAGATAAGATACAATTAGGTGTTATCTATATTGGTAATAATGAAAAATGCCTATTAGATAATAAAAAAGATTTGTTTACTACTATTCCAGAAAAAACAAATTGTATTACTTATGTATTAGATGAGGAAACAAGAAAAAAGAAATTAGAATCAATAGAAAAAGCAAAACAATTAAGAGAAAAGATAATGAATAAGTAATATATGTTTTTGCTTACTTTTTGTAAAAAAGTAATAACAAGCGAACACGTTTTGTTGAACTTATTTCAATGAAAGTGGGAAAAGTTTGTTTAAATAAATTATTCAAATAATAATTGTTATTTGAATAATTTACATAGATAAAATTAAAAGCAGTGCTTTCTATTTTATCTATACTTTATGTAGTTTTAATGCCTAAAGCATTATTACGAAATAAAGTATCAACGGTTTCTAAGGTGGTAAACCTTAGCTTCCATATCTTGTCTCTGACAAGATATATAGGAAGTTATGAATAATGACAAAGCCACTTTCGTGCCATTTTCAATATTCATAATTTAGGGGGTGTAAAAAATATGGAATTATCTTATTCACTACATTTAGGTAATGATAAAAACAAATCTATAAAAGCAAGACAAGAAGCAAAGAATACTCCATCAGGAACAACATCAAAGAATAATAATGCAATTCAAAATGTTAAGCAATTAGGAAAAGTTAATCATCATAATTTAAGACAATATGATAATAATCAAGAACTAATTAAAACTATCAGAGGTTCAAATGATATTACGAAAGATGTTAAAGAATTATATTTAGAATTATTTGATGAAGCAAAAATAGAATATAATAATAAACAAACAAGAGATGATAGAAAGATAGATAATTATTTTAATAAGATAAGCAATGATACAAAACACGATCTTGCTTGTGAAATAGTTATCGAACTTGGAAATATGGAATATTGGGATGAGAAAAGTTTAGAATAAAAATATCAAATGACACAGGTATTTGAACAACAACTTGAAGATTTAAAAGAAATAGTTCCAGACTTTTATATAGCAAATGCTACTATACATTTTGATGAACATTCTCCTCATATGCATATAGTTGGAGTTCCAGTTAAAGAAAATTGTAAAACAGGTTTATCAAGACAAGTCGGTAAAACATCTATCTTCACAAAAGAATCATTAGTAGTTATTCAAGATAAGATGAGAGAAAGATGTATTAATGAATTTAATATTATCTATGGATTAGATTTTAAACTTAAAGAAAAAGAAAAAGGTAAAAATAGAGATATTACTTCATATGAAAGAAAACTCTCTAATGAAAGAGTTAAAGGACTTAAACAAGAAATATCTAATCTTCAAGATGAAGTATCTGATTTAGAAGATAATAAAGAATCTATCAATAAACAAATTACTAAACTTAATAAAGATAAAGATGATATAAACGATGAAATTGATAAAAAGAAAAAACTTAATAATAAAATTATTATTAAATCTAAAAATCAATTATTAGACGAAAACAAAAAGTTAAAAGAAGAAAATGAACATTTAAAGAGTATCAATTATCAAACTGAAATAGATATAATGATTTAAAAGAAAGAACAGATTATCTTATTTACCATTTAAATAAAATAATCAAAAAACTTCCAGAATTTATACAAAATTTAATTGATAGATTATTTAATTACAATAATATAAATCTTAATTTTTTTAAACAGCAATATGATCCTGAAGTTATAAAAAAGAGAGAAAAATCATTTAAAGGATTTAATTTATTTAATAAAAAAGAAATTGATAAAGCAACAAAGCACATTAACGATGAAATGGATGAATATGCTGAAGAATTTTATGAAACAAAAAAATCAAAAGATGATGAACTAGAAAGATAATTAAAATAAAGAAAGTTGGTGATAAATATGCTTACTATAAATTGGAAGCAAGTATATGAATTTAATTTAAATGATAATAAACAATGGATTTTGATTCTTTATGATATATCACAAAATCATTATGTTGGAGTACCTGTTTATAATGAAGAAAAAGAAAATAGTATTCATTTAAAATCTATTAATAAATATGCGGTATTAGATGAAATAACTGATTATAATCGCTCTAATATTAAAATATGTGTCTACATTAAAGGTAAACCTATTAAAATAACTAATAAAGAATTTGATGATATTTTATTAAGATCTAAAATTAGTTTTTTAAACTATGTTAAAGATAATACAAATAATGATCCAGATGGCATATCATATAATAAATGGTGTAAAGATAAGTTAGAATTAATAAATAAAAATGGTGATGATACTACTAATTTAAAAGTTGGAGCTATATATTGGGTAGATTTAGGGTATAATATTGGTAGCGAATTAAGAAAATTAAGACCAGCAATATTATGGAGAAGTGCATCAAATAAAAAAATGTGGACTGCTATACCACTTACTTCAAAACATAAAGATGATAATTATTATTTTCACTATGATTTATTAGATGAAAAATTAGGAACTGCTAGATTAGAAAACTTAATTAATATTAGTTCTAATAGAATTAGAGAACCATATTATATAAATAATAAAATAGCAACTATTACTAAAATAGATAATGATGCTATATTAAAAATAATAAAGAAGTATTATGCTTTTGAAGAAATAAAAGAAACAAATGGAACTATTAAAAAAAATAATACTATTTATAAATCTAAAGAAAATCGTGAAAAAGTGTTGACCTAGAGAGTTAAAATGGTATAATTAAAGTACTTTAGATTGTTGCAGGTGTATTTATACACCTGGTAGAAGTTTTTCAAAAGGAAGAGTTTATCTCTTCCTTTTGCTTTAATTAATCAAATAAATTACATATAAATTCAGCACTTTTTTTAAGACTTTTACTTCTTTCTTCTTCAAGTGTTTTTCTTTGATTTTCAGATAATCTAACATTACCTTGAATATAATCATATTGTAAACTATTAATTTGTATTGATTGACTAGGATAAACTTCTCCTTCAGAGAAACCATCTCTATATAATGAATGTTTTGACATTTTGAAAGTTAGGTATGTTGATAAGTCATTAGCTTTTGCAAGTTCTTCATTTAAATCATTAATGTTATAAATAGTAGGTGTAATTAAGCGAACTATATCACTTTTTAGAACATTACCATTTTCATCTAATACAATATCTAACTCAGTTAACAACTCTTGTATTGGTTGAATATCTTTATTGCCAATTTTTTCAATAAGACTTAATAATATATTAACTTTATTTCTTACAATGGCTGTATATCTATTAAAGTACTCTAATGTATAAGGCTCGAAACAATATCTTGCTACACTTATATCATCTACAAACTCTTGTGAAGAATTTTCAATATCTTGTTTTGTCCATTCAGCAATATTTCTGTTTCTTTTAGGCCTTGGACTTTCAATTCTCTTTTTTAATTCAGGATCTTCTTCAATAAATTTTTGTTCAAGATATTTTTCAATTTTTTCCCTTGTAACAACAATTTGATTATCATTAACATCTTTCTTTATTTCGTTAATTGATTTTCCTAGTATATTTTCTAGAATACTAATTATAATTTTCGAATCATAATATTTATTTTCGCTTTCACTAAAATAAGTTTCAAAGTTTATATTTGCCATAATAACCCTCCAATTTCTGATAATATTATAGCATAATTCCAATTATTATAAAATAATAAGTAGTATTATATAATAAAAAAATTTAATTTATGGTATAATAATCTAAATTATCTTTTATATGGGGGAATAATAATGGAGTTAAAGGAGATATATAGTAATCTTCCATATGACTTAGCAGGATCACGTACAAAAAATAGATTTGATTTTGAAGTTTTATATGGAATAGAGCAATTAATTGATAATTACAACAAAATAGATAATTATTATGTTGTTTTTGACTATGTATGCGATATTGAATTACATTTTGATAATAAACTAAAGTTTTATCAAGTAAAAACTTCCGATACTGGAAAATCAAATAAGGTTAGTTTTTTAACAAATAAAAAAAGTGATAAATCTCAGTCAATAATAGGAAGAATTTATAGTATATCAGGAAAAACAGAAGAAGAGAAAGAAAATATTTCGGTATTGCTTGTGTCGAATGCGCCTTTGGTTAACAATCAATATGCAACAAAACCTAATGAAATTATACTATTAGATGAAATTGATTTAGATGTTAAGAAAAAAATTATAGAATATTTACAAAAAGAAACTAATCAAGAAACAATTAACTTAAAAAACATTTATTATTTATATAGAAATGTTGGTGTTCAAGATTTCGAAAATAGTATAATAGGTAAATTAAGCAAGTTTTATGAAGAAGAAAAGAAAAGTTCTATCAATAAGCCTACTGTTTTATTAGACTCGATTAAAGCAATAGCTATTAATAAAGCGAAATACGAAAAAGAATGTAGCTTTGAAGATTTATATCAAAATAAAGCAATAGTAAAAAAGAGTTTACTGACATGGTTAATTATCATTACTCGCAACATAGTGATTTTCATAAAAAATGCGAGGAACAAATTACGAGTTTAACAAATGATAATTTTTCCCTTCAAATAAAATGTCTAAAAGCGTTAACAGAAATAATATCTGGTAAGGATAAGAAAAAAAATGAATTTATAGACATAATTTGTGATACAATTAAAAAGGATATAGAATTAGGATATGCTAATAGTTTGAAAGAATATGCAATAAATTTTAAAAATAACCATCAGGATATTAAATTCCCTATATATGATGATGAAAGTACAATATTTACTATGGTTATATATTGCGTAGAAAAGATTAAGGAGGAAATGAAATAATATGAAAAAATTAGTTATAAATGGATTATATATATACTCTTTAAAAGAAAAAAAAGCATATCATACTGAATTCAAAGATGGCATTAATTTCGTTACCTCATGTAAGGAAAATGGTAATAAACGTGGTAAATCTGTAATAATGAAAAGTATATATAGTACTTTAGGAGCAGATTGTTCATTTGATCCAAAATGGGATTTTGCAAATAAAACTACAATATTAGATATAAATATAAACGATGATAAATATTATTTTATAAGATCAAATAATTATTTCAGAATAGTTGATTCTAATTTTAAAACTATTTTTGAAACGACAAGAAGAATAGAATTGTCAGAAAAATTAAGTGAACTATTTGATTTTTATATAGAATTACCAAATAGAGAAAATAGATTGGAATTAACTCCACCAACATATATGTATTTATTAAATTATGTAGATCAAACTGGATTAAATTGTACAACGTTTAGTTCATTTAGGGATTAGCACAGTATAGCAATTATAAAAAATATGCTTTGCTATCTCATTTTGGTGTATTTAATGAAGAATATTATGATTTAGATAAAAAATTAAAGGACAGTAATGATGAATTAGAAGCAAACAAAAAGGAAGCTAATGATTTAGATAAATTAATACAAAAAATAGAAAAAGAATTGTCTGGCAACAATTATTCTTTAGATATGACATCATTAAATCACGAAATAGAATTAAGTAAAAATGAGTATAATGAGATAGTAAAAAATTTAAATGATACGAGAAATAAAATAATTCAATTACAAAATAGTAAAACTGAAGTAGAGCATTTATTAGAAGAATTAAAAAATAATATTTCTGACAATAATAAAAACTATAAGAATTATGATAATGAGACATGTCCTTATTGTAAATCTCATATCGATCCATTTGAATTTAGTTATAAATATTATGATAAAAATGATGACTATCTTTTTATTAATCAATCATTAATGACAAAACTAGATGATTTAAAACATAATATAAAACTTCAAGAAGAACACTATAAAATGTTTATTGATCAAAGAATGTTTATGATAAAAAAATAAAGACTATAAATTCAGGAATTGATGATGTCATAAAGCACAAAGGATTTATAGAAATGCAAAATAAACTTTCTGAAGATTTATATAAATTAAAGCAAAGAGAAATAACGTTAACCCAACAAATTAAAGATATTAAATCCAAAATAAGAAAATATAATCAATTAAAACAGGAAATAGATAATGAATATTTTAATATTATGTCTGAAAGTCGTGACACTCTTTCTTACAAGAAATCAATCCTTCAAACATAAAGAAAATAGATAGTTCGTTTGATATTACAGGTAGTATGAGACCATTATCTACTATTGCATGGTATTTGTGTTTATTAAAAATAAAGGACAAATTTAATCCAAATGCGATAAAATTACCAATAGTTTTTGACAGTCCAAATAATGCAGAATTAGATGATGATAATATAGCAAAAACATTTAAATATATATTAGATAATATTGATAATAATTCACAAGTAATAATATCTACAATAGAGTTTAAAAAAGAATTATATCAAAACTATAAAATTAATAATGTTATTGAATTAACTAATGAACCATATAAATTATTAAATGATGAAGATTATGCAAAAACAATAAATCTTTATAAAAAAATTATGAACTTATAAGTTGTAATTAATTATCTATAATGTTATAATCCTTATAGGAATTAGTTGTTTATCAACTTTTACTTTAGGGTTTCAGATAACCTTTGTTATCGCCCCAGTATGTTATTTAGACTAAGAATTAATTTTCTTAGTCTTTTTAATTTTTAAAATAATTCTATTGTATGTTAAAATTAATTGGTGATTATATGTGTAATGAAATTATAAAAAGAGAAAATAAAAATTCTAATCAGAATAAAAATTGGTCTGTGAAAGAAGACATGATTTTATTAAATAATTACAAACAACTAGGGTATAATAAAGTGGCTAACCTAGTTAATAGAAGCCCGTCATCATGTAGAAATAGATTATATAGACTAAGAAAAAACAATAAAACTATTAAGTCTAAATATCAAATGTTTAATAAAAAGTGGACCACATCAGAAGATAATTTCTTAAAAACTAATTATCCCGATAAAGGAGCAAAGTGGTGCGGCAAACATCTAAATCGTTCACCATCATCCTGCATTTCTAGAGCCATAACATTGAAAATAAAAAGAAGTTATCATTGGTCAAAAGATGAGGATGACATAATAAAAAAATACTATCCCTTGTATGGCGTAAATAAAGTTAGCGAACTTTTGAAGAGAAATAAACAAACCTGTTTTCAAAGAGCACATGTACTTGGGATTAAATATATAGATACTAGTAAATGGAGTAAGGCTGAAGTAGATTTTCTAAAAAAGTATTATCCAGAAAAAGGATCAAAATATGTATCAGAAAAATTAAATAGGAGTTATTTGCCTGCAGATCTAAAGCTGCCATCTTGAAATTAAAAAGAATACCAAACTGGAGTGAAAATGATAAAAAATTCTTAAAAAAATATTATCCTAAATATGGTGCCACATGGTGTGCTGAAAAATTAAATAAAACACCAAGAAAATGTATAACATATGCCTCTAAGCATAAAATTCGCTATATCAATAAAGCCTTATGGACGGAAGAAGAAATTGCCATTCTAAAAAAATACTATCCCATTATCGGCAAATTTGTTAGTGAAATTATTAAAACTAAGAACGAAAAGGCATGTTCTCAAAAAGCCACTAGGTTAAAAATAACTTATACTAAAGATGATAGCTCAGCCGTAGAAAAAATCAAGTCCTATCTCAATAGTCAAAAAATAGTTTATAGGCAGGAAGTAGGATTAGAAGGATGTGTTGACAAAAATCCATTATTATTTGATTTTGCAATATATGAAGATAACAACTTAAAAAAGCTAATTGGTATAATAGAATATGATGGTTCACAACACTTTTTACCTACAACACTTTACAGCGATAAAAAAATTAATGCGAAAGAGGTTTTAGAAATAACACAAAGACATGACCAAATAAAAAATAGGTATTGCCAGAAAAATAAAATTCCAATGCTTAGAATAAAGTACTGCCAAAATAATATCGAAAAATTACATGCTGAGTTTTTAAAACATAGAGAAAAATATATAGAATGGTATAATCAAGAGTATTCATTTGAAAAATATTATTCTGAAATAGAAGTGAAGAACTAAAAAAATATTTTATCCATTTTTCAAAATATAAAAACAAAGGTACTAAAAATATTAATCCTAATTTTTGTATAAGCAAATGGTCACAAGAAGATGACTTATTTTTAGAAAAATACTATCCTGATAATGGTAGTGCCTGGGTTCGAAAAGACTCCATAAAACACAGCAGGCCTGTATAAGTCATGCTAATAAATTAGGTCTTGTAAGAAGCAATCACTGGAAAAGAGAAGAAG
>ERZ859980.834-NODE-834-length-15755-cov-2.006561_pt1 | contig 15755 bp, 18 predicted proteins | sample MGYA00509984_ERZ859980 | MGnify/ENA primary metagenome ERZ859980 (study PRJEB30046, sample SAMN00715173) | human gut metagenome | study: EMG produced TPA metagenomics assembly of the A metagenome-wide association study of gut microbiota in type 2... | reverse complement strand
TTATTCTAAATATAGTATATACATAAAATAGCAAGCATCAAAGTAAGAAGGAGATGGTTACTATGTTACTAGATCAGATTTGTGAAGTTAGAAACAAGTTGAACAAAAGCATATTAACTGAAGATTTCAAGTGCACATATGAGTTAAGTATAAAATTAGACCAATTAATTGCAGAATATTATGAAGAACAAAAATTTCAAATAGATGTATCTAAATAAACAGCAGATATAAATTTTATATAAAAACGGAATGGCAACATTCCTTTTTTTGTGAATAATAGTGAATTTTAAATCGGACAAAACTATGCTTTTTAAGATAATTTTGTAGGAATATAGATTTTAATGTAAAATCTATAAATCGAAACAAATATTAAATGGAAGTTTGGCATTATTAAAATAACTAAAAAAATAAAGTTAGTGTAAAATATTTGTAGGCAAAAATAAAAATTTTGTCTACATTTTTTAATTTAATATTGAAAAAACATGGTTAATCCAATACAATGTAATCGCCAAAAAACAACGAAAGGATTGATAACCATGTTTGAAGAAATTATAGCAAGTAAAGAAGTAAAATTCAATGATTTAGAGAAAAAAGTTTATAAATTTGTATGCTTTTTTGGATGTTTAATAATAAAATTGATATTAGAGGCGTATGACAGGAAATTAATGGAAAATAGAGATAAGAGAAAATATAGACATAAAGGATTACGAGAAACATCAGTAAATACAATAATGGGAGAAATAAAATATAAAAGAGTAATGTATGAAGTTAAAGAAGAAGGAATAACAAAAACAGTATATTTATTAGATGAAACATTAAAAATAAGTGAGGAAGGAAAAGCATCAAGTAATTTAGTAGAAAAAGTAATAGAAACAGTACCAGTAACAGATTCATATAGAAAAGCAGAAGAAGTAATAGATACAACAACAAATACATCTCTAAGTCATGAGAAAATAAGAAATATTATAGTAAAGATAGGAGATAAAATAACAAATAAAGAAAAAGAAGAAAGAAAATTATTTGATAAAAACCAGTTAGTAGCAGGACTAAAAGAAGTAACAGCATTATTTGAAGAAGCAGATGGAATATGGATAAATTTACAAGGAAAAGATAGAAAAGAAAGATTAGAAAAAAACAAACAAAAAGCAGAAAGAGAAAACAAAGAATTTAATCCAAAGATGAAAATAAAAACAGAGCTTAAATTACATGTAATGTATGAAGGATGGAAAAAAGAAGATTCCAGACATAGTTTAGTAAATAAGCAATATATAGCAGGAATAATGAAACCAAAAGAAATAGCAAGATTAAGAGATGCAAGAGTATTTAGTCAATATGATGAAAGTAAAATAAAATTAAGAGTAACAAATGGAGATGGAGCAAAATGGACAAAAGGAATAACAGCAAAAGGAGGAATATATCAAAAAGACCAATTTCATATAATGCAAGAAATAGTAAGAGATGTACCGATAGAATATAGAAATATATTTATTGAATTAATAAATAAAAAAGAATTTGAAAAAATACAACCAGCAATAGATGGATTAAAATACGAATTAAATGGAGAATATCAGGCAGTAAAGAAATTGAATAAGTTAGAAAGTTATTTAAGCAATGATTTAGAAAGATATCAAGATATAGTAGAAATTCCAGAAGCGCCAGAAGGAATAGAATATAGAAATATGGGAACACAAGAAAGTCAAATATTTAGTAAATTAAAGAAAAGATTTTGTAGTGGAAGAAAAGCATTTGGAATACATGGAGCAAATGCATTAAGTAAAATATGTGTATTAAGTGAAAAGTTTAATATAGATGAATTAGAAACACCAATACCAATAGACACAAGTGTAGAAGATTGGATAAAAGAAATTGAAGAAAATGTAAAAGCAAATAAGCAACATAGAGCAAATAGAAAAGAAAAGGAAGAAAATAAAGAAATAAAAAATGTAATAATAAATTCAAAATTCATGAAAGAAATAATGAAATTAAAAGAATTTTCAGAAATGAGATGTAGTTTTTAAAGATAAAAAGACTATGTTTTATTAAATGAACAAAAATATAATAAAGTGTTGAAGCAATTGACATTGAAGGATTAGAAAAAAAGATAAAAAAATTGCCTACTTTTACTTGACACAAACTTGTTTCTATACATCGCAATTGCCTCCTTGAAATATTTGATATTTCTGTGGTATTCTGATAATAAAAGTTTCTTCAATTATCGTTTTTTTTAATAATTCAAGTGCTTCATCTAACTTCTTTTGATATTCCAAATTCATATCCCAACCTTCAATTACATCAAAACCATGATTTACATAGGTGTTTATTATTTTTGACATTTCTTTGTAATGTGGGTTATTTTTTGCAATTTTAATTTGCTTTTTTTTGAAAGCGTCGTAAGTTGCAATCATTGCAGCTCCAGACATTATCAAGAAATCATCTGGATTAATGCCGCTTGGAATATCAATTTTTAATTTTTGGCATATTGTCATTGCATGCTTTGGGTGACCTTGACCTTCATTTGATTCAAAATTCCCATTTGGTAATAAAATTCCAACTTGGGGTACGAATTCATGATTCAATTCCCAATTTGAAAAGTTAGACATAGTCTACCTCCTTTTGGCCTACCTTCATTATATTTATATAGAAGGTGAGTTTACACGTACAAAATAGGTTATTTCTCCTTTCTTTATGATTTTTTTATTATATAGCAGTGTCCATTTTTTGTCAAATTTTATTTTGACAAAATAAAATTGCATTCTAAAAACCATAGATACTATTTTTCTATATACTTTTGTATTTAGTTTCGTATTAGATTTTGGGCACTTTGGTGGACATAATTTTAAAATAATCTCTGTGTTGTCAACTTTTTACGTTACTTTGTTTCAATCATAATCTTAGGTGTGTCAACTCATTATGTTGTTTACAGTATAAATAAAAAATAGTTTAGCCGACATGTGCTAAACTATTTTTTATTTATACTAATTTCTCTAGCTCTTTTATTCTGTCTCTTAATTCTGCCGCTTTTTCAAATTCCATTGCTGCTGCGTGTTTTAACATTTCATCTGTTAATTTGTTTATTACATCTTGTATGTTTGTGTCTTTATCTAGATTATATTGTGTTGATGCTTCTTCTACTATTTTTGCACTTATTGCATCTCTTACTGATTTTTTTATTGTTTGTGGTATTATTCCATGCTCTTCATTGTATTTCATTTGTATTTCACGTCTTCTGTTTGTTTCGTGTATTGCTTTTTCCATTGAATCGGTTAGTTCGTCTGCATACATTATTACATGACCTTCTGTGTTTCTGGCTGCACGACCTATTGTCTGTATTAGTGATCTTTCTGAACGTAAGAAACCTTCTTTATCTGCGTCTAGTATTGCTACTAATGATACTTCTGGTATATCTAGCCCCTCCCTTAATAAGTTAATTCCCACTAGTACATCAAAAACTCCTAAACGCAAATCTCTAATTATTTCCATTCTTTCAAGAGCTTTTATATCTGAATGCATGTATTTTACTTTTATATCAAGACTGGCCAAATATGTTGTTAAATCTTCTGCCATTTTTTTAGTAAGTGTTGTTACTAGTACTCTTTCTTGTTTATCTACTGTTTTGTGTATTTGCTCTATTAAATCATCTATTTGATTTGTTACTGGTTTTACTTCTATTTTGGGATCTAATAAACCAGTTGGTCTTATTATTTGCTCTACAACATTATCTTTGCTATGTTCCTTTTCATAATCAGCTGGTGTTGCACTTACAAATACTACTTGATTAATTCTTTGCTCAAATTCTTGGAATGTTAGTGGTCTATTGTCAAATGCTGATGGAAGTCTAAATCCATAATTTACCAAAGATTCCTTTCTTGCCCTATCCCCATTGTACATTGCTCTTACTTGAGGAATTGTTGCATGAGATTCATCTATTAATAGTAAAAAGTCTTTTGGAAAATAATCAAATAATGTGTATGGCGGACTTCCTGCAGGTCTTCCACTTATGTGTCTTGAATAATTCTCTATTCCTTGGCAAAATCCAGTTTCTTTCATCATTTCTATATCAAAATTTGTACGCTCCTCTATTCTTTGTGCTTCTATCAATTTGTTTTGAGATTTGAAATATGCTACTCTTTCTTTAAGCTCTTCTTCTATTGTAACAATAGCTTTTTCAAGCTTTTCTTTGCTTGTTACATATTGTGATGCTGGTGGTATTAGCACATGAGAGCGAAGCCCTATGCTCTTCCCTGTTAGTGGATTTATTTCATGTATTTTTTCAATTTCATCTCCCCAAAATTCAACTCTTATTGCTGATTCACTTTGTGATGATGGATATATTTCTAGTACGTCCCCCTTTGCTCTGAATGTTCCTCTTTTAAAGTCTAGTTCATTTCTTGAATATTGCATTGTTACTAGTTTTTTCATTACATCATTTCTTGCCTTTTCCATTCCTGGACGTAATGATAACATCATTCCTTGGTAATCTATTGGGTCTCCTAAACCATATATACATGACACAGATGCCACTATTATTACATCTTTTCGTTCAAATAGTGATAATGTTGCTGAATGTCTTAATTTATCTATTTCATCATTTATGGATGCATCCTTTTCTATGTATGTATCTGATGATGGAATATAGCTTTCTGGTTGGTAGTAGTCATAATATGACACAAAATACTCAACACTATTTCCGCGGGAAAAACTCTTTGAATTCGCTATATAATTGTCCAGCTAGTGTTTTATTATGAGCTAATATTAGTGTTGGCTTTTGAACTTTTTGTATTATATTGGCCATTGTGAAAGTTTTTCCAGATCCTGTAACTCCTAGAAGCGTCTGGAATTTTTTACCTTCTTGCATTCCTTTTGATAGATATTCTATTGCCTGTGGTTGGTCACCTGTTGGCTTATAATTTGATACTAATTTGAACATATTTCCTCCTTTTGTGACCCTAAAAAGTGATTACTATCAACCGAACAATTTCGTGTAATTATACGAACAAATTCGTGTAAGCTGTCTTTTTATATTAAAAATTGTATACATAATTTGCCTGTACACGAATTGGGTCACAAACTTTATTTTTTAAACTGAATAGTACTAAATAAAGTTATATAAACTTAAATAAATATAATATATTTATAACATCTTTAAAACAAAAAAACAAGATAGTTCGAGCGCATCGTAAAGTTTACATAGCCTTTCCGATGCGCTCTCAATTAAGTTTATATGACCTATACTAATTTATAAGTTTTTCTTATACATTTTTCTTACAACATTCACTATTTCTTTTCTACTAACCAATTCATCTGTTTTGGCTTTTAAATCTTTAAACTCATATCCTACTGCATCATAAATAACTTTAGCAGTTTTCTCATCTCTAGCAATAATAACACTATAACCATTGATAATATCCATACAATTTACAGATATATAATCAACATTATTTTCTACACAAACCCTATCAAGTATTTTTCTGATATCATTTTCATATTTGTCCAAAAAATTTTCTACATTAGCAATCTCAAGTTGTCCAATTGACCATGAAATAGTCATAAATTGATCTTTGGACTCAACTTCCATTTCAATCCTTAAATTGTCACCTATTTGAGATTTTTTAATAAATATTTCTGTTGTGATTTCATCTGTTATTTTTGGTACTTTACTTTTTAGCCATTTAGCCATTTCAATATCTCTTTGACTTGTTAATTTAATTTTTAGATTCATAGTGTTTGATATGATTCCGTAATACAATAAAATGGCTGATTCTTTTGAAATATCTATATCTTCGTTTTTAAATCTTTCTGCTACCAATGTAGCTGCTGCCCCAATTGGTTCTATTTGCGTTTTTATATTAGGATTTTCTGCTAGCCAACTTTCTTTGTTGTGATGATCTATAACTTCAACAATATTTTCTGGTTTTATATTTTTTGAAATTTTTGATAAGTAATTTGTATCTACTAAAACAATTTTATCGTCATTTTCGATTTTTGCAATATTGTTTAGGTTTATATTAAACGTCTTTAATACAATTTCTGCTTCCTTCTTCATTGTTCCTTCAAAATAATATTCAGCATTTTCATTCTTTTTTCTTAGAAATTCTGTATATGCATACATTAATGATATTCCATCCATATCTGGATTGATATATGTTGTTACTACTTTTCTCATCTTTCCCCTCCTTAAAACATTTTACGTTTTACCTTAATATCGGCAATAAATTTCCTTTAGATTTTATTTTCCAATTCTTTAAACACAAGTGCTTTAAGTTTTTGAATTTTTGTTTTAAAGTCTTTTTCGACTGGAATAAAATGAAAATTTGCATGTTTGCTCCATGTTTCAATGGTTTTATGCTCTTGTATTCTCGCTTGTTCCGGGCTAGAAAATCTGTACTGATTAGTTGATTTATCGTAAAATTCAGCATTTCCAACTGAAGTACTTTGCATATGAAATACAGCATCATATCTATCTAAAATATCTTTTTCACTTAATCGATGAATATCTAATATTTCTTTAAATTCATCATCTGACAAATATACTTTACCATCCAGAAGACCTCTATCTAAAAGTAATATCATTTCTTGTCCACTTTTTTCCATAACATTTTTATATAAATTTTCTTTAAAAATTTGCATTTCAAAAATAGCTCTTTGAAAATCAATTTTTGATACAGTGCCTTCTGAACATATGAACCCATTTTGTCTCATTTCTGTTGCAAGCTCTGGAATAGTAATAGCTTTGTAATCTGAATCTGATAGAATTCTTTTTAGTTCTTTCACTCCTTCACTTTTTCCAGAGCAAGGCCCCCCTGTTAAAACTATAATCTTAATATTATTTTTATTCATTTTCATTCTTACAATCTCTTCTTTCAAATATTTCAGGCAATAATTCCTTAATCGTACAACATCTATCCTCGGCAACCATGACCTTTGTTTTTAAATTATTACGATTTAGCATACGTATCAATTCCCTACATTTCCCACAAGGAGAGTATATACACCCTTTGACAGAATACGAAACAATTTTTTTTATCTCACTTTCCCCATGTTTTAGCATATCTAATATTGCTGCTTGTTCAGCACAATTTCCAAGTGCACATTTTGAATTTATATTAATTCCGCTATAAATATTTCCTTTTTCACTCATTAGAGCACATGTCACATGTCCACAATATGCATATTCACTCAAAACTCTTTTTTGTGCATATTTCTTAGCTTCGTCTAATAATTTTCTAAAATCTTCGTCCATATTTATTCCTTTCATCTAAATTCCGATTTTATTGGTATGCCTATCAAATTAACCAATAAAGCAATCCCCCATATAATGTATATAAATGGAAAAATAATCATATACATAAATGACCAGAATATATCCTTTATTTTATTGTCAGTTAAAGCATAGGCAATACTTAGAATAATAAATATTCCACATAATATATTCATTCTAATGCAATAATATATAAGTATATAAATAGGTACCCATAAAAGATTAAACGAGAATGCGTGTAAAAGAATGTATGGTAATACTTTGTTTTTTCTATTAAAAATAATTGTTTCAGCTAATCCCTTTGCCCACCTTATCCTTTGTTTTATAAGTAATAAAATGTTTCCCTTTGGTCTTTCATATCCAAGCACGTCCTTTACAAAATAAATTGGTAAATTATATTCTCTTACAACTGCTCCAATCATCAAATCATCATATACAGTATCAATATCTGGTAAATTCTTAAAAAAATACTGTTTGTTTATCATAAAAATTTGTCCTGGCAGACTTATTCCTAACTTTATATTCCATAAAAAAGGTCTTATATAATTATGTGAAAGGTTTTTATCGATATTTATCAGCTTAGGAACAAATCCTTTAATTTTTCTAGCTTTTACTTTTCCCCATGCTATACTATACTCTCTATTAACGCAATCTGTAATGAATTTTATTATATTTGCCCTATCAATTATAATATCATTATCGAAACATAATATATCATTATATTTTGCTTCTTTTAATAATAATTTTATTCTTCTATATTTTGTCATTTGTGGAGTTACAATGTTTCTATATGATTTATTTTTAATATCATAGTCGCTAAATACTATTACTTCGATATCATTGAAATTGTTTTCCAAGAAGTGTATAACATCATAAATCTCTTTACTATCTTTTTCATTATTACTTATAAATGTTGCAATAGTTATACCTTTCGTTATCATTACCCCCATTCGAACTTTCATTTTCTATTAAAATATCTGATAGCTCAATTTGTGCATTAATATTATCTATAGTATGATTACTATCGACAAACACAATTTTCTTATTATTGCAAATTGTTTTGTTTAATAATTCAATACCGTGATACATCGGTATCTTTGTATCATATGTAGATAAAACAACATCCATATTATCAATATTTAGCATACAATTTTTTGGAGAAAACTCCCATTGGTTGCTCGGTCAAAACCTTTTTCCTCTGATAGAATTTTTCTAGACGAAAACGGATTTATAAGTGTTATTCTTTTTGGTTTATTTTCCTTTGCATAATTTGCACTGTAATATAGTAATGCTGCACCCAGACTTATTCCTATCCACCAATCTGCATTATTGTCTGAAACTTGTTTCCATTTATTTGGCAAAAGTTCTCCTTCATCATATTTTATATTAATATACTCAATCTTAAATCCTGCTTTTATCAATTCGTTTCTAAAATTTTCTAATATTTTTAAATTCTGACCTCTACCAGCCCAAAATAATATTTTTTTCATTATAACAAACCTTCATATACTTCATTTGCCAAACTATTCCTTAAAACTCCTGCATCAAAGAATGGCTTATAATTGTATTTATGATATAATTCAGATGCATACCTATATAATTCTAATATATACTCTTCATCTATTCTTCCTAATCTCTTTCCTATTACAGAGCCAACCTCTGCATGATAGATGTTTGCACCTGGAACAATACCGTGCTCAGCCATAAACTTAAATCCAGCTTTCATATCCTCTAATGGAACAAGTCCTGCAACAAAATTACACCACACTTTTCCGTCTCCATATATATCTCTTAAATAAAGAAGAGATTCCACTACATTATCAAAACCTACATATTTTTCTTTTCCTGGACAAATTTTCTCAAAATTACTTTTTGGCCAAACTTCCATATTAAAACTCGGATTTTCTACACCAATGTCGTACAATTCTTTAAGTTTACTTATTGTTTTAGGAGGCATCATTGCAACATTTCCTTTTATTTTTCCATTCCATTTTAATTTATCTTTTACTGCTTTAATTACCTCCATATGTTTATCAAACTCTTCATCTGTATTTAAATGTGAACCTCCTGTTATTATTATGTAATTATAATCATCATACTTTGTTGCAAATTCACAAACCTCTGCTAATTCATCTGGGGATTTTATTATTTCAACGGGGTCGTCTCTTCTTACCGCATTCTTAACAGAACAGAATTTACAAGGTAAACCAACATTATGAAATTCACAACCTGAAAAAATATTTATATTCATACAATTAAGTCCATATAGCTGTGCCAATTTTTTAGTAGGTGTTCCTTTGCTAGTTTTATAATCCCAAAAATTTGGTCTTGGTATAAAAGTAAATTCTGATAAGTATTCTTTCTCATTCTTTATGTACAACTTATCATTTTCTAAAACTAATGTTAATGGTGAATCTGGTCTAATATGTAATTTTGAAACTATACCTCCAGGTAATAATACCTCTGATGGTGTTAATCTATTTTTATCTACCTCCCAATTTCCATTGTCATATGCATAATGTTCTTCTTTAAATAAACTTTGATATTTTTCAAAGATTTCTGGGTTATCTTTTACACCATAAACTAGTAATTTTAGTTTCGCATTTGCACTATTTTTTCTTTCGTCTTTTCTTGCAATAAATTCTTCTACATTTTTGTCCATTATAATTCTCCCTTCCATTAATTATTTATTTAAAATACATTTAATCATGTATTTTAAAATCTTAAATTAAATAAGTATTATCTTTCCTCATGCTCTTCCTCCATTTTTTTCTCACTATTCGGGTCGTATTCGCTAGTATATTTTTCTACTTTTGATAATACTGTGTTATCAAATCTTTTATCAAAGCATAAATCTTTTCCTAGCCAATCTGGTTTAATAAATGTCCTTGCGGTTTCTATATCTGGGAATTCAACTTCCGCAAATACTAATCCTTCTAAATTCCCATGAAAAACATCCAACTCAACAATTAATCCATTATTAATTGGTATTATATATCTATCTTTCTTTATCAAAAAATTTTCGATTTTCCCTAATAAGATATTATAGTTTTCTTCTGTTAGAGGCATTGTATATTCAATATTTTGTATTGCATCTTTTTCTTCTAACCCTTTTTGTTTCCATTTGTAGTTAAGTGTATATTCATTGTTTGCTTTTCTTATTCTCACTGTTGGCTTTATGCATAAATATCCTTGCTCTATTTTCTCATATTCATAATTTTCTAAATTTTTTGGCATTCTTAACACTGCAATTTTCTTTCAATTTCCATAATAAAACCTCCTATTTTTAAATTTATATAATAAAATAAAATTATTATTAAATAGAATATTATCTTTCAAAATCATATTCTTTTTCATCCAAGTATTTACAAACTTCTTGAAAAACATGTTCTGCATCTTTATCAGATGTATCTATATTAACCCAATCTATATTAATTCTTCTTTGGATTTTATCTAAAAAACATCTGTATCTCTGATTTCTCTCTATAGTAATATCATCAAAATCATCTGATTTTCTTCTTTCAATTCTATCTATTCTTTTTTCAAAGTCACATGATAAGCATATTATACCATCTGGCTTATAAAACCCTGAACATATTTCATCTTGTATCTTACATACATCTTCATATGTAAAAATTTTATCTGCATACGCAGCTGCTAGAGTACTTATCCAATATCGCACTAATATTGAATTTTGATTTGAATTTCTAACTTTTTTACTACATATCGCACCATACTCTAAAAATTTTTTTACCCTTTGTTTTCCATTATATTTTTTGGCATCTCTGTTTAGTTGTACAATATCTTCTTCATTAGTAATAATCCTAAATCCATATTTCTTTTGTAGTTTTAAGGCTAACGTATCCTTACCAGTACCATTATCACCTTCAATAACAAAAAAACTCATTTTTTTCAAATCCTTTCTACGCCAAAAATCAAAAGGCTTTTATATCAATAATCTATTTTATAGCCTAAATCATTTTACATATAGATTATAATGTTATTTTTTAGTTTTTGTCAATATTAATTCCACTTTCTTTCGGTTTTTGTACGAATTTTTATATAAAATATCGAATTTTGTCATTTTTACATTTATTGAATATTTCTTAATTATATTGAAAATACTAGAATTATAAAATATAATCAAACATTATTCCGACATTGTTCGTATGTAAGTTCATTTTTGTTTTTAAAATAATGTTGTATATTATAAAAGGTGATTAAATGAATAATAAAAAATCTGAACAAAACGTAAATTATGGTCAAAAGTAAAAAAAAGCCAGAGAAGCATTGGGACTAACACAAGAAAAAGTTGCTGAATATTTAGGCTTAGGTCCTAGATATATAAGTGACATTGAACGTAATAAAACAAAAGGAAGTATTGATACATTAATAAAACTTTGCAATATTTACAATATAACTCCCAATGATTTATTAAGTGAATATATATACTTCGATATCGAAAAGAGCAATATAGAATTAGCTGCATTTTATTCATTATCTGTAGAAAATCAGCAAATGATTCTAGATTTAATAAGTTTTTTCAATCAAAAGGAAAAACATAATAAGTAGAATTTGTATTGTTTTATTGATTAATATAATGTAGAATTTCCGACTTAACCTATTAATAAATCATTACTAAAAGATATTTATTATATACTATTATTTATTAGATAATAAACATATATGATTTATCTTAATTTCTAACACCAATCATTTTTCATTAATAGATTTTGGTTATTCGTAAAAAATCCCCGTGGCTTAGCCACGGGGATTTCTATTCATAACTCCTATTACATATATTCTTATTATTTTAATTCCTATATTTGAAATATCTTTTTGTTCTTTTTCAGTAACTATTCTTCGTAGGCCAAATGTTCTGTTAATTCTGCATTTAGCATGTTGTCTATTCTATACTATATTTAAACAAATTCTAAATCCAACTTTACTTGATACATCTCCTGTGAATGCATTAATGAATGATGCTGGTGAAATATTTCCAGATGTTCCATAATATCCACCATGGGAAATATAATATTCTGTTTGTTCATATGGTGTATCTGTATATTCCCATAAATTTCCGGCCCAATCATAAATATTGTTTGATTTATTTTTTTCTATTGTTCCTGTTGCGTTAATAATATTTCCTCCAAATTTTCCTGATGTTTCTTTATAATTTTTACCAAAATCGGACGAAGCTAAGCCATTTATTTCTTTATCAACATTGCTGTAATTTCCCCAAGTTGAACTATCTGAAGCTACATTAAAGCCTGCTTTTTCTAACCAATAATCAACAATTTTTGCTTGCGTTGTAGTTAATAAATCGCTCTTCATTTTATCAGTATTATACATAGATTCTGCATTTTTGTTTGCATTATTCCAATTTATATAATTCCATGGTCTTACATTTTGTTTGCTTACTGGAACATCCTCAATATCATTACTTGTTTCAGATATATTTTCATTTGTTTTAGACATTTCATCAGAAACCCCTGCTTCATATCTTGATATATAAAATCCACCATTTTTAATTATGTTCTCATCAATATTTTCAATTGATTTTTCTTTATAATAATCTAAATTATCGTTGTTTACAGGTATCCACACGAATTGATTTCCTTTATCATCTTCTATTACCAATCCGTTATTCCAGCCTTCAACTGTTCCATCATCTTGCTTATTCCAACTTGCTGTTTCAGTTTCTACTGTATGAAATCCTTCTGGAATTATAGGATTTTTATAACTATAATTTGTCTGTAAAACTTCACTTTGCTTTTGGATTTCCTTTTTATTATTACTACATCCTGATAATATGGCTATCATTATAAAATATGAAAATATTATTATACCCAAACTCTTTTTCATTTCTTTTCCCTCCTATATTAATATTTTAATATATTTATTATTTCTTCAATATAAAAAATAATAACATACCTTTTGGTACTTTGCAATAACATTTTCTTTTCAAAATAACTCAATAAATTAATTTTAAAACATACTATTTTTCCTATTATTACTTATATTTACATAATTTCGAAATAATCTCTGTCGTGTCAACCTTTTATGTAATTTATTATCTATAAAATAAGATGGTTTTCTATGTACCATCTATTTTGCATTCAATTATACTTTCTCATTATACAGTTTTTATTGCAACTAAAAATTCATTGTTTTCAACCTTATTTTTTTTACCTTCGTATTCAAATTCCTCTCCTGATAGATATACATTATAGTTTTGGTCTTCTAAATTATTTTACTACATTTTAAAAATCTATCTATATCTTCTTCATCCATATTCATTTTTATTTTTAATTCAAAATATGATATTTTTACTATTCCACCACTTTTTACTATTTTTACATTTATAAAATTTTCAACAAATTTAAATAAGTCTTCACTTTTCATCTCTGTAATTTTCTGCATTTTAACCGTCCTCTTATTTATTTTTTATTTTAACATTTGATATTATATAACACTTTTCATCTAGTTTCAACATTATATTTTGTTTTAGCTTTATTATCAAGTATTGATTATATTTTCTTATAAAATTTTTTGCCTATTTTTCACTATCCAAAAATTAAAATAAACAAGGTTGTTCCCTTGTTTATTAATATCCTGAATGAAAATGGTCTTTGGCCATTTGAATAAACAGCCATATTGTAAAAATTGTCCCTAATATTATATATATTGCTCTTAGTATTTTGTTATCTACCATACACGCTCCTAGTAATACAGCTGCATCAAGTAATCCTATTACTAGTTGATGTAACATTTTTTCTAGTTTATCTACTTGCTTGTCTGAATTTGCCATTTCAATGTCTATTTTTGTTTCGCCTCTATTTATATCTTTTACGAAACTTAATAGCTCTGTTGGTAATTCACCTAAGCTATTTACTCCAGATACTATATTTCTTCCTGTGTTCATTAATGTTCCCTTTGAAAAAACATTGTCAAACGTATTTTCTCGTATTTTGTTTTCAAATACCATTATTAGATTAATGTTTGGACTAATTAGCTCTAGCGTTCCTTCTATTACGCATATTCCCCTCATTAGTAATGTTATATTTTTGTCTAGTTTTATATTATTTTCTCTTAATACTTTGCTTACACTACTCATAAATTCAACTATATTTATATTTTCAATATCTTCGTTTACATTTTTATCCAAAATTTTTTGTATTTCATTTCTTAATTTAATATGATTTATTGAACCTGTTGTTGTTGATATACTTAATAATATGCGCTCTAGCTCTGTTGTATCATTTGCTACTATTGCATTCATTGCGTTTTTTAATAATTGCTTATTTCTTGAACTTAGTCTTCCCATCATTCCTAAATCTAAAAACATTATTTTACCTTCACGTATGCACATATTGTCTGGATGTGGGTCTGCGTGGAAGAATCCATCATCTAATGCTTGTTTTATATAATTATTTGCAAGCTTTAACCCTATTTCTTCTAAGTCATAGCCACTATTTAGTAATTCTTGTTTATCTGTTACATTTATACCTTCTACGTATTCCATAACTAAAACTTTTTTTGTTACTAAACTTTTATATACTTTTGGTACACCTATATATACAACGTCGCAATTATTTTGTCTGAATTCCTCAAGATTTTTTGCCTCTATTTCAAAATCCATTTCTTCTTTTGCAACATTATACATTTCATCTAAAACACTGTTTAAATCGACTATTTTAATTAATAAATTTAAATGTAATAATCGTATAGCTCTTTTAAATAATTTTACATCTGTTGACATAATTTCATATATATTTCTTCTTTGAACTTTTATTACTACATCTTCTCCAGATTTCAATTTTGCTTTGTGTACTTGTGCTATTGAAGCTGAACCTATACAATTTTTTGATATATTTTGAAATATTTCATTTGGATTTCCAAATTCTTCTTTTAATATTTGATTGACTTCTTTAAAATCCATTGGTGTTACATTTGCTCTTAAATTTGCTAGTGCATCGCAATATTCTTTGGGCAATAAGTCATATCTGTTAGACATAATTTGGCCTATTTTTATGAATGTTGGTCCTAATTTTATAATGTTTCACACAACTTTTGTGGTGTGAAACCTCTTATTAATGCACTATTTTTTAGTATCGAAATGATTTCTATAAACCTTGTTTTTTCGTTCATATTATCTACCTTTTTCTAATTTTTTTCTTAAGATTAATCATTATTTTCGTCTTGTTTTTCTTCTTCACTATCATTTGAAGATTCGCAACCACATTTTTCATCCTTACATTCTGTGTTTTCTTCTCTGGTATGCCTTGGAAAACTGCGGTTCGGCCGCGTCCGCTGCAAACGCTTGTTCTACAATTTTTTCCCATTCATCTTCATTATAAGGAAAATAGCTGCTCATAAGAAGTCACTCCTTTCTGCTGCATCATGGCTTTTCTGGCACGTTCAAAACGCTTACGTGCTGCTGTTTCCTTAATGCCGCACCGTTGGGCAATCTCCCGAAAGGGAAGTTCCTGCTGAC
>ERZ859980.833-NODE-833-length-15757-cov-2.171379_pt1 | contig 15757 bp, 18 predicted proteins | sample MGYA00509984_ERZ859980 | MGnify/ENA primary metagenome ERZ859980 (study PRJEB30046, sample SAMN00715173) | human gut metagenome | study: EMG produced TPA metagenomics assembly of the A metagenome-wide association study of gut microbiota in type 2... | reverse complement strand
TCCTAATTTTGTAAATATTTTTCCTCTTGCTGCATCTGCTTTTCCTTTTTTGGCTTGTATATTATGCCATTTGCTATGTCCTGACATCTCTAATTCCTCCTATTTGTAACTTAATGCAATTATTATAACACATTATTTTGTTTTTGTGTAGATGTTTTTGTTATTTTTTATATTTATAGTAAAAAATAATTTATTTAAAAAGAAAGTAATCTACATATAAATTATATAGGTTACTTTCTTTGCTAAAGAATTTCTCTATTTATTGAAATAAGAATTTTATACTATATTTTCACCTTTATCAATTTATTCTTCGCCATTATACTTAAAATAAAAATCTCTTCCTGTTAAATATGGATATTTTCCTTCACGTTCTTCAGCAAGTTTATAGCAAAGTTCCTGAGAATAATTTGCCATATTTAATCCATGTTCTGGGAAATATAAATAAAAATAAATTCTAAGTTCATTAGGCAAAAACTTCCATTCTCTTAACTCTTTTTCCGATAAAAACCTCTTTTCCAATTCTGGGATATATTCATTAAAAAATTCCCGAATCCACTTAAGTTGTTCTTCCAAATCTGTAAAAGTTAATTCATCAAATTCTTTCCGTTTTTTAGCTAACTCACATTTCACTTTTTCAATATCTTTTTGAGTAATTTCTTTCATCCCAAATGCCTCCTAACAATTGTTTTTAGAGATTTGCTGATTAAATATCTTTGTTACTATTCGTATAACTATAAGGAATTATAACATTATTTATATAACTTTTCAATATCTAGTAACTATTTATATAATATTATTTAATTGTTTAAACTTTATTCTCTCCAAAAAATTAGAACAAGATTTGAGTTCTGCATTGCCTTGCTCTTTGTCCCATATTTTAGGCTAAGGTTTTCCTCTTTAAATATATCCTACTTCAATATTATTTGCAAATATTAGGCTAGGATTTTCCTCCTTTTAATCTTTTTTATTAAATAATTTTAATACTATATATCCTCTAAATAACTACATACTCTTTATTTGACTTAGTTAATGCTTCACAACCGCCTTTGGTAATTAAAACTGTATCTTCAATTCTAATACCAAATTGTCCTGCAATATAAATTCCAGGCTCATCTGTTACAACCATATTTTCTTTTAGTATATTTTCAGATCTTGTACTAATAATTGGTGATTCATGAATGTCTAATCCAACTCCATGCCCTAAAGCATGTATTAAATCATAATTATTTAATCTAAAATCATTGTCTACCATTTTAGCCAACATTTTAGTACTATATCCTTCTCTCATATCATTTAATGTTTGAACTTGATTTTTTAGTACTAAATCATATACTTTTTTCATTTCTTCTGGTATTTCTCCCACAAAAAATGTTCTTGTCATATCTGAACAATATCCATCAATTTTACATCCCATGTCTATTGTTATAATATCTTTTTCTTGTATTTTTCTATCTGTTGGAACTGCATGTGGTTTTGAAGAATTTTCACCAGATGCAACTATTGTGTCAAATGATGTTCCTTCTGCATTTTTATAATAGTAATCATCTATTTCTCTTGCAATTTGCTTTTCTGTCATACCAGGCTTTATATATCCTAATATATATTCAAAACAGTCATCTGTTACTTTACATGCTTTTTGTATAGATTCAATTTCTTCTTCATCTTTTATCATTCTCTGTTTTTCTATCATGTTTTCTGTTTCTACAAAATTGTTTATTTTAAATCTATGCATATATTCTTTGTATTTTGCATATGTTACATAATTTTCTTCAAATCCTACATTTTCACAAAACATAAAAAAGTTTTCATAATCATCTATTGATAATCCTCTCATATCATATACAACTATTTCATCAAATAATGTTAATGTATTATGAACATCTTCAATATATCTTGAATCTGTTAAAAATATATTTTCTTTTCTTGTTACTAATAATATTCCTTCTGCTTGTATATTAGTTAAATATCTTATATTTACTGGATTTGATACTATCATACCTTGCAAATCCATACTCAATAGTTTGTTTCTCAACCATTGCATTTTTCTATTCATTCAAATTCAATTCCTTTCAATACATTTATACTGCTTTATATGTTCCTAATGTGAATATTACTAAAAGTGTTTTTAATAATATATCAAATGGTACAAATATACTTATAAATGTTGCTATTACTATAAATGGTCCAAATGGTATATATTCATTTGATTTTTTTATTTTGGTAACTATTAATATTATTCCTAATATTGCTCCTATTAGAAATGACATTGCTGATATTGCCAAAATATTTGATACTCCAAAATATAGCCCTAATGCTCCCATTAGTTTTACATCACCAAATCCTAATGCTTCTTTTCCATATATTAAACTTCCTACTAATGTTATTGCTAAAAATATTCCACCACCTACTAACATTCCAAGTAACATATCTACTGTTATTGCTACATTTGACATTCCATATAAAAATGCTATTATTAATCCTATCTCAAACATTGTTAAATTTAATCTATTTGGTATAATTTGTTGTCTATAATCTATTACAAATGCTGATAATAACATTGGTGTTAAAATTAAATATTTTATTAAGTTTAAATTTTCTACCAACGTTTTCTGTACTCCATACCTATATAATATTGCACAATATAATATAGCTGTAATTAACATTAATATATAATTTGGTTTAAAGTTTATTTTGTATTCTTGGAATATTTCTTTTGAGAATACTTTTTTGTATTCTGGTAATCTTTTATTCATCCAGTCTACAAATTGACCTACTAATAAGCCTAATATAAATATTCCTATAAAAAATCCTATGTGTGTATCATTTATATACATTTTTTCTTGTATGGATTATTTTAATCCATATCTCCTCCTTTGTTTATTTTCTTGAAATATTTTTTCTTTATAAATATTTCTATTGGTCTTTTTACTTTTGTTAGCCATATATCTTTTTCTGCTATTGGTTCTATCAAGATTGTAAACATTTTGCATCTATTTCCACCTAATACATCTGTAAAGATTTGATCTCCTACTACTGCAACATTTTCTGGCTTTTCTTGTAATTCTTTTTGTGCCTTTAATAATCCTGTTTTTAATGGTTTTTTTGCAAAATAATTATATTTTATTTTTAGTTTTTGTGATACTTGCTCTACTTTGTCTTTCTTATTTGTGTTTGATACAATATAAAATTTTATTCCATTATTTTTTAGTTGCTCTACCCATTCTACAGTTCCATCAGGCATATTTCTATCATAATCTATTAGTGTATTGTCTACATCTAATATTAATGCTTTTATATTATTCTTTTTTAAAAATTTTATTGATATTTCTTTTACATTGTTAAAATGTGCTTTTGGATATAGTATCAATTTTTTTCTCCTTGTACTTTTTTTCAAATTATATAACAATATTCGTAAAGTTGCAATACTTTTACTGTTCATCCTGAAGATTTTCTTTTGATTTTGGTATCTCTAAATTTTTTCCAAGTTGTTCTGTTTCATCAATGATTCTATCTATTAGATTTCTAGCAAATTTATTTTGTATTGTTTTTGGTGAGTTTTGATATTTTTCAAGTATTACACAGTCTTCTGCAAGATTTGTTTGATTTGGTGTTTTATGTTCTGGATCTAATTCTAATCCTGTTGGTCTTGCACATAAAATTCCTCTTCTTACAGCTCCTTGTAAATCACAAAATTCTTTTCTATATGCTTTTGATTCTAGATATTTTATATAGTCAGCTCCTCCAGATGATAATAATAAATTTTTTGCGTTTCTATATAATTTGTGACCAGCATAATTAATTGGTGTTATAATGTCAAAATCACTAGTTTCAAATCTATCTATGTCTTTTTTCTCCCCTACAGATACTCTATAATAATTTCTCCAATTAAATTGTACTGCTCCCATTTTGATGTTTCTTATTCCTGCATTAACTAATGCTTCTTTGGTCTCTTTTAATGTTGCCCCTGTTCCTACATTATCATCTAATAACAATACCTTTTTTCCTTCTTCAAAAGGTCTTTGACTTGATGTTAGTTCTCTTACATCAACATGATCTAGTTTTGTAGCTTCTTCTACATATTTGCTTTTTAATAAATTTGTATAATCATAACCATACATTGCTTTTAACATTGGTCCTATATATATTCCACCATATCCAGGTGTTACAACTTCTACTTTGTCTGGGTCTTTTGCTTGAGATAATGATTTTGCAAACATATATAATATTGCTTTATTATCCATTTCTATTGGTCTTTGTTCTGAGTTTTCATCTCCACCAGGTAATCTATTACCAAGATCTACTTCTATACAATTATTTCCTTGTAAAAGTATTAATATATTTCTAATATCTTCTTCTAAACATTTTTGTGCTTGGATTAATTGAATTAATTGATTTCTTGTATCTTTTCCTTGTACTTTATATTTTATATATTTTTCAAAATTTTTAAAATACACTTTTCCTGAGCAATTAAGCATGTTTTCTAATATAACAAAGTTTCTTTTTGAACATTCTCTTGTTAATAAATGTTGCAATTCTTCTCTACAAATTGCAAGTTCAGACATTGTTTTTACATTATAATATTCTTTTGATCTTGATAAATAGCTTTTGGTTCTTCCTTCTTCATCTTTTATTGGTGTAACAAATTTTTCTATTCCTTGAATGTCTTTTAATTCAAGGATTCCTAATATATCAAAATCTTGCAACTTTAATTTTTCTACCATACTTAATTACTCTCTTTCTTTAAAAATTCTTTTAAACAATTTAATTGTTTTTCAAATTCATATCTTGTAAATGTTGTTTCACTTTTTTCCTTTTTTCCCATTGTATGTATTATTTCTTTTGTGCAATTTTTCAAAACATTTCTATATAATGGGTTTTGTATTGCTGATATATATAGTTCATCTATTAAATCATCATATTTTTCACTATATCTATCTATTTCTTTTCCTTGCCAAAATACAATTCCATTTTCTTTCCAATTATACTCACTACATGCTTGTATATAATTCGAATCTAACCCTCCATATGTGAATACTATATCTTGTAATTGTGGATCTTTAAATTTTATTCCTTGAAAAAATGATTCTATACTATTTAATTTTTTTCCTTTAAAAACAAATTCGTATGGAAATAAATTAGATAATACTTTAGCATATGGTCCTGAATGTTTATAACCTACATTTATCCAATTTTCGCCTTCACCTTTCTCTTTTCCATTTTCATCTATTAAACTTTCGCCTTCATATACTTCTACTCCATCTTTTCTTCAACTTCTTTTACTTCATATTTAAAATCTTTTTTGAATTTCTTAAATTCTTCTAATTCTTTTTCTAAATTTTTCATATTTTTTCTCCTTTTTTATAATAGCTATATTTTATCATATCTTATAGCCTTTTTCAATACAATTATGTAAAGTTTATATATGTCATACATACAACAAAAAGCAGAAGTTAAAATTCAACCTCTGCTTTTTGTTTTTACCATGTTTTGTTATTCAACAAACCACTTAATGCCATAAGTGTCGATTCTTTAATAAAATCCTCCCTTGTTCTTTGATTTTGAGTTAAAACTCTCATTCCACCTTTTCCGTCAAATGCAGTATCAAGAACTTTAGCCAGTCCTTGTTCAATAATTTGAGGAATTTTTTCTTCACTAATAGGATATGCTTGACTAATTCCTGTAGTCTGTTCTCCTTGCTTGTTCTCAATAGTTACAATCTGAACATTGTACCAGCCTCCATACATATTAATGAGACCACCTTCACAAGATACCAAATAATCGTAATTATGTTCTTCTAAATTTTTCTTCAAAAACTCAATCCGATTTTTAGCACCTTTAAAAACATCTTCATTGATTGGTTGATCAGGCACTCCAGAGATTACTTCTGTTCCCTTACTTGATACATTCTCAAAATAAATTTTGAAAACTTCAGTAATTGCTTTTACTTTGCTAGGATTTTTTGTTGCGATTTCAATACGTACTTCTGACATCTTGTACTCCTTTGCTTTTTAACATTCGTATATATAATTTATATCACATTTTACATAAAATTGCAAGCTTATATAAAAGCTTGCAATTAGTTAAGGGTTATCTTCCAAGAATTCTTTTTATTTCTTCATTTCTTTTTACTTTTTGAGTTGTTGTTTTTATTAATTCTTCATCTGTTAAAATCATATTTTTTATATATTTATATGGTGGGAATGTTTTATTGATTTCTTTTACTTTTTCCCATAAAATTTGATATAATTCTCCTTCTGATTTTCCTGAATATTTTTCTTCAGCTATTTTCTTATCATAAACAATTTTTACTGATAGTTTTAAATCATTTTTATCTTTTTCATCTGGCATTCCATATACAATGCATTCTTTTACTAAATCTAATCTATTAATTAATGTTTCTAATTCTTCTGGAAATACTTTTTTACCATTTTTTAAAACTATCATATCTTTTTGACGTCCTGTTAAAAAGATAAATCCATCTTTATCTTTATATGCTAAATCTCCTGTATAAAACCATCCATCTTTCATAACTTTTTTAGTTGCTTCTTCATTTTCATAATATCCTAACATTACATTAGGTCCTTTTACACGTATTTCTCCAATTCCATTTTCATCTTTATTTATTATTTCAACTTCTACATTTTCCATAGGAAAACCTATTGAACCATATCTTTTCTTTTTTGCATTTTCAGCAGATATAACTGGTGATGTTTCTGTTAGCCCATATCCTTGAACAACTTCAATTCCTAATTCATTAAATCCTTGTGCAACTTTCTTGTCTAATGGTGCTCCTCCTGAAATTATAAATCTCATTCTTCCACCAAGTGCATCTATTACATCTTTAAATAGTTTTCTCCTAACATCAATATGAAGTTTTAATAAGCAATTACTTAATTTTTTTGCATTATTTATAAGTTTTGTTTTTCCTTTTTTCTCTATTTCTTTTTCTATATTTTTATAAATTGCTTCAACTAATAATGGAACTCCTACAAATAAGGATATTTGATATTCTTTTAAATTTTGTGCTACATATCTTAATCCATCTGGAAATGCTGTTTTAGCTCCAATTGCAATCATTACTATCATACATGTTGATCCAAATATATGATGAAATGGTAAAAATGCTAAATTGTTATCTGTTGGTCTCATATCTTCAACCAATAACATTGCATAAACATTTGATGCTATATTTGTGTTTGACAACATTACAGCTTTTGATTTTGATGTTGTTCCAGATGTGAATAATAATATTGCCATTTTATCATTGTCTATTTCACAATTTACATATTCATTGTTTCCATTTTTTAATATTTCTGCACCTTCTTTTTTTAATGTCCAGAAATTCTTATATCCTTCTTGTTCTGTCATGCAAACATATTCTTGTAAATTTGTTTTTCCATTTTGTTTTATTTTTTCTATATTGTCAATGTATTTTTCATCAAATACTATAACATCTGCTTTACTTCTTTCTAAACAACTTTCTAACTCATCAACTTGCAATTCTTTGTCTAATGGTATTGAAACAATTCCTCCTAATAGATTTGATAAATGTGCTACTACCCATTCATATCTGTTTCTTCCAACAATTGCTACTCTTTTGTTTTTTAATCCCATATCATATAATTTTGTTCCAAATTCATTAACATCTTGTAATAATTTTTTATATGTTATACTTTCATAACTTACTTCTTTTTTCTCATTTTTATGTTTTATTACAAATGCTACATTTTCAGCAAATTTTTTTGCTGAATTATATACTATTTCTTTTATATTTTTACAGTTTACTGATTCAAAATATCTTTCCATATTTATTCTTCCTTTCATTAAACCAAAAATTAATCTAGTTTTCAATACTAGATTATCATATTTGATATATTTTTGTCAATAAACTGACTATACTTTCAGTAAAATATTTCGACAAGTTTTTTCTATTTTTATTGAATTTCTTTCTATTTTAATATATAATTTTAAAGATATTATTTTCACAGATTGGAGAAAAAATGGAACATTGGAGTGTTGAAGATTATAAGAACTTCGCTAATAATAAAGTAAAAAAAAGTAAATATAGAGCAAATAAGACTTCTATTGATGGTCATACTTTTGATAGCAAAAAAGAAGCTGATTATTATTGTGAATTAAAATTGAAATTACAGGCAAAAGAGATTAATGGCTTTTGCTTACAGCCTACTTTTATGCTTGCACCTGGTCTAAAATATAAAGCTGATTTTATTGTTTTTAATACTGATAATTCTTATGATGTTATTGACGTTAAAGGTATTAGAACAAAAGAATATATTACTAAAAAGAAAGTTTTTGAAGATAAATATAATATGAAAATTACGGAAATTTAAAAAATATGCAGAGCATGATAATATCACACTCTGCATATTTTTTACTTTTTGTTTGGTTTGGAAATCAACTTGCGAAGATCCAGCAGACCGTCTTCTGCCTTTACCTCAATAGGAACAAACTTTCCCTTCTTTTTGCTGAAGACATTGATTTGAACATTTTCGCCAGCAACGATAATGCTTTTAAGCTTTGCATTACGTTCCTCGCCACAAACAGCATATCCGATAACTGTTTGGGCATTGTCCCTCAACAGTTCTAGATCACCATTTTCGGCTATGCGTGCAAAAACAGCATCATAGTCTACAGTACCACGAATCCGCATCAAATCCTCAGTGTCCAAAAACACCAGAACTTTTGCCTTTTCATTCATGTTAATTTCGTTTTCCATTGCCTTTTCCTCCTGTAAGTTTTACATATGAGTTTCTTTGCGTACATATTTGAGTTCTCCACTCAAACGTTTTTCATTATATCATATTTTTCTATTATTGTCAACCATTTTTACAGTTTTTGGGAAATTATTTTACATATTCATTTAATGGTTTTATTTTAAAATTCAATTCTCCAAATTCACATGTTGGAACATATCCTGGTTTTGAATTTATAACATCTGGTATTCTATTTACAATTGATGCACATGTAAGTTCTACTGTTGCTGGTTTTGCAACAACTATTGTTGTTTCTGGTTCACCATAAATTGTCCATTCATTTTTGTCATATTCATCTGGCGCATACACTTTTCCTATACATTCACTTTCAATTGTAATTCCTTCTTCTGTTTCTGTTGTAACAACAGCACTCATTCCTGTTGCATCTCCTGCTTTTACCGTCATTCCTAATGTTGATGAATATAAATCTTCTTTATATGTTTGTGGTACACATTTTTGTCTTTGTGATTTTACTGTTAATCCTAATTTTTCACATAACCAACCATTTACATTCCACATATATGATGGCAGATAATCTCCACTTTCAACTATTTTTTGTCTTCTTCATCTGATATTCTATCAACAGATGCTACTTCTTTGTCAAAGTCTTCTAATGTAAGCCCTGCTCCATGTGCCTTTGCTAATGCTATTCCATATTCTTCTACATTATAACTTGAACTTCCTTTTATTTTTGTTATTTTTTGAGTTGATCCTGCTATTGATGAAATTAATTGTCCCCAATAAATATCTTGATATCCACTTCCTGTTATTGTACAATTATTTTTCTTTGCAAGTTCATCAATTTTCTTTGTTAATGTTGGATTTGAATTTTCTGGATAAAATGCTTCTTCACATGTTGTTATTGCATTTAATCCTAATTCTGCACATAACATTAATGGATTTTCTAAGTCTTTTATTAAGCTCATTGTTGTTACTATTACTATATCAGGTCTTGTTTCTTCTAACACTTTTCTTGCATCTTCTGCACTAACAACTTTTACACCTTTATTTTCTGTTTCTAATATTTCGCCTATATCTTTTCCTATTACTTTTGGATTTATATCAATTGCTCCTACTATTTCTCCACCTTTTTCATACACATATCTCATTGTGTATAAACTCATTTTGCCTACACCATATTGAACAACTTTAACTTTTCTTTCCATAGAAAGACCTCCTTTAAAATTATTTTTCTATTATAATTGTAACTGGTCCATCATTGATTAGTTCTACTTTCATATCTGCTCCAAATATTCCTTTTTGTACTTCTATATTGTTTAATTCACATTGATTACAAAAATATTCATATAGTGGATTTGCTTCTTCTGGTCTCGCAGCCTCAATAAATGATGGCCTATTTCCTTGAGAACAATCTCCATATAAAGTAAATTGAGATACTATTAGCAATTTTCCTTTTACATCTTTTATGCTTAAATTCATTTTATCATTTTCATCTGAAAATACTCTTAAATTGCATAATTTTTTAACTAAATAATCTGCTTGTTCTTTTGTATCTCCTACTTTTATTCCTATTAGTACTAAAAAGCCTTTATCTATTTTTCCAATTATGTTTCCATCTACTTTTACTTCTGCTTTTTTGACTCTTTGAACTACTAGTTTCATTTTGCTATTCCTTTCATTTGCTATATTTATTGTTGATCTGAATTACTTTCTTCACTTGCTTTTTCTCTTTCTGTATTATCTTCTCCAGATACTTTTTCTTCTACAATTTCTGCTTCTGTCACATTTTCTGGCTTTACATCTGAATTTTCTAAATTTTCTGTAACAACTTCTGCTTCTTTAACTTCAATTTCAGGTTGTTTTTCACCACATTTTGGACAAAATACTGCATTTTCATCGATTTCTGCATGACATTTTATACATTGTTTTTTATCTTTTAATTCTAATATTGATGTTAAACATGATTCTATTTCACTTGATAATATATCTATTTTTGCACATTCTTCTTCTAAATCTGCTTTTATATCTATATTTTCTTGTCTTACATGTTTTTCATAAACTTTTTTTCCAATCTCTTTATACAAATCATTTATATTTGATTTGTTTTCATTAATTTTCATTCTTAATTTTGCTTCTTTTGCAAGTTCACCTGTCTTTTTTGTTGTTACATTATAAGCTTCAGTTGCTTTTTTTCCTAATGTATCAAAAAATCCCATAACACATCATCCTTTCTTTGGCTTTATGCCATATTTCAATATATATTAAATATTATTGACAATTTTTTTATATTTAGTCTTCGTTTTTTCTTGCTCTATTCATTAACATATTTACTGCTTCTTCTGGCTTTAATCCATTATACAAAATTCCATAAACTGCTTCTACTATTGGCATTTCTATATTATGAATTTTTCCTAATTCATGTGCAACTAAAATATTGTCTATACTTTCTATTGTCATTCCAACTTCTTTTTTTGTTTCTTCTAATGTTTTTCCTTGTCCTATTAATTTTCCTGCTTTTCTATTTCTACTATGTTCACTTAAACATGTTACAATTAGATCTCCAAGTCCACTTAGTCCATATAAAGTTTCTTTTTGTCCTCCTAATTCAACTCCAAGTCTTGATAATTCTGCTAATCCTCTTGTTATTAATGCTGCAAATGTATTATCACCTAAACCTATTCCTGCTGCAACACCTGCACAAAATGCTATAATGTTTTTTAATGCTCCACCAAGTTCAACTCCTTTTACATCTCTTGATGTATAAATTCTCATTTTATCAGACATAAATGTGTCTTGAACTAGTTTTAATACCGCATCATATTTTGAAGCTAATACTAATACTGTTGGAATTGCTATTGATACTTCTTCTGCATGACTTGGTCCTGATAAAACTGCTATTTTTGCATTTGGTATTTCTTCTTGTATTACTTCATCTAATGTCATTAATGTTGCTTCTTCAAATCCTTTTGAACATATTACTATTGGTTGATTTGTTACATATTGTTTATATTGTTTTACTGTGTTTCTTGTAAATTTTGATGGTGTTACATGTATTATAAAGTCTGAACCATTTATTACTTCTTCATATGATGTACTACATTCTATTCCTTCTGGTAATACTACATTTGGTAAAAATTTGCATCTTTTTTCATTATTTATTATGTCTCTTTCTTCTTCAGAAAATGACCAAATTTTAACTTTGTTACCTAATTTTGCTAAGTGTATTGCTAAAGCAACTCCCCAGCTTCCACTTCCTATTATTGCTATATTTTTCATTTTTATTAATAAATGCTAGAATAAAAATTCTAGCATTTTCTCCTTTCTTTTGCATTATTTCTTGAAACTTAATTTATTTTCAGTTCCATTTAATATTCTTTTGATGTTGCTTCTATGGTTAAATGCTACTATAACTGCAAGTATTATACTATATATTAAATAACTACTTCCTTCACTTACTGTAAAGTTTGTATGTATGAATAATACTAATACAGGGAAAAGTATTGCTGCACCTACAGATCCTAATGATACCATTTTACTTAGTGCCATTAGTACTAGTGCAAATACTAAACATATTAATCCTATTTGCCAATTTGTCATTAAAAGTACTCCTAAAGATGTTGCTACACCTTTTCCACCTTTAAATCCAAAGAATATTGGAAATGTATGTCCTAAAACAACTGCTATTCCTGCAAGTTGTACCAATAAAGCTTTATCTGTATTTTTTGCTATTTTTCCTACTATTATTGCAAATAATATTGCAACAACTCCTTTTAGACAGTCTCCAATTAATGTAAATATTGCTCCTTTTTTTCCTACAGAACGCAACATGTTTGTTGCTCCTGCATTTCCACTTCCTTTTTCTCTTACATCAAATCCTGCCATTTTTTTGCTTATTATTACTGAAAAACTTATGCTTCCTAATAAATATGCTACTAGTGTTACTATTATGTATGCTGACATTTTTATTCCTCCTTTTCACCTTTTTCTCTTGCAATAATCCTAACTGGTGTACCCTCTAATCCAAATTCTTTTCTTATTTGATTTACTAAATATCTTTCATATGAAAAATGGAATAGTTCTTTATTATTTACGAATATTACAAATGTTGGTGGTTTTGTACTAACTTGTGTACCATAAAGAATTTTTAATCTTTTTCCTTTATCTGTTGGTGGTTGTACAATTGCAATTGCTTCATTTATTACTTGATTTAATGTTGCTGTTGATACTCTCATTGCATTTTGTTCTGCAACATTGTTTATCATGTTAAATAATTTGTCAACTCTTTGTCCTGTTTTTGCTGATATAAAGATTACTGGCGCATAAGATAAATATGATAATTTGGCATATATGTCTTTTTTGTATTTTTCTAATGTTCCTGTTTCTTTCTCATATTCATCCCATTTGTTTACAACAATTATTATTCCTTTTCCAGCTTCATGTGCTTCACCTGCAATTTTTGCATCTTGGTCTGTTACCCCTTCATTTGCATCTATCATCATTAAACATACATCTGCTCTTTCAATTGCAAGTAATGTTCTCATTATACTGAATTTTTCTATTGATTCAGACACTTTACTTTTTCTTCTTATTCCAGCTGTATCTATAAGTACATATTTTCCATACTCATTTTCATATTCTGTATCTATTGCATCTCTTGTTGTTCCTGCTATATTACTTACAATTGTTCTATTTTCTCCTAGAATTTTGTTTATTAATGATGATTTTCCTACATTTGGCTTTCCTATAACTGCTACTTTTATTCTTCCATCATCATCTTCATCATCACTTTTTTCTGGAAAATTTTCATATAGTGCATCTAAAACATCACCAATTCCTAAGGCATTTGCAGCAGATACTGGATATGGTTCTCCCATTCCTAAATTGTAAAATTCATATATTTCATTTCTGTCTCTACTCATATTATCTGCTTTATTACATACAAGTACTACTGGTTTTTTTGATTTTTTTAACATAATTGCTATTTCTTGATCTGCTGCTGTTACTCCTTGTTTTACATCTGTTAAAAATAGTATTACATCTGCTATATCTATTGCTATTTTAGCTTGTTCTCTCATTTGTGATATTATTGTGTCATCACTTTCTGGTTCAATTCCAGCTGTATCTACTACTGTAAAGTTTCTCCCTCTCCAGTTTGTTTCTGCATATACTCTATCTCTTGTAACACCTGGTGTATCTTCAACAATTGATATTCTACTTCTACTATGTAGTTAAAAAATGTTGATTTTCCTACATTTGGTTTTCCTATTATTGCTACTGTTGGTTTTGCCACGTTTCTGCCTCCTTGTTATTATATTTTTAGCCACTTATATTTTACTATTTTTAGAAAAAAATAGCAATAGATAAAGAAAAAAAAGGCTACAATAATGTAACCTTTTTTATATGATTAGTCAATTCTTAAAATTCCACCAATTACTTTTTTTGTCATTCCACTTGAAAATGTTTTTGCTCCACCTGATAGAACAACAACATCACCTTTTTCAAGTATTTCTTTGTTCTTTAATTTTTCAATTCCTTTATCAATTGTTTCTTCGATTGTAGCACCTGCTTCTACATAGATTGGTGTTACATTCCAAGCTAATGCTAATTGATGGAATGTTCTCTTATTATCTGTTATAGCTAAGATTGGGCATCCTGCTCCTAATCCTGCTAATTTTCTTACAGAATCACCTGTATGTGTATATGTCACAATAGCGTCTGCATTCATATTTTTAGCTGTAACACATGCTGAATATGCAATTTTTGTTACATCATTTGATAAGTCAAGATCTTCATTGTTTGAGAATCTCTTCCAGTAATGTATTTCTGGTTCAACTCTGTTAGCAATTTTAACCATTGTTTTAACACATTCAACTGGGTAATCACCTTGAGCACATTCTCCTGAAAGCATTATAGCACTTGTTCTATCATAAATAGCATTTGCTACGTCACTTGCTTCAGCTCTTGTTGGTAATGGTTGATGTGTCATTGATTCTAACATTTGAGTAGCTGTTATTGCTGGTTTGCATAATTTATTAGATGTTCTTATTATTCTCTTTTGAACAACTGGTGGTTCTGTAAAGTCTGTTTCTGTAGCCATATCACCACGAGCTATCATTTGAGCATCTGCTTCTTCAAGAATAGCATCTAAGTTTGATAAACCTTCAATATTTTCGATTTTTGTTATTATTTGGATATCTTTTCCACCATTTTCGTCTAATACTTTTCTAACATTTCTTATATCATCTAAGTTTCTTGCAAATGAAATTGCAACAAAATCATAATCATGTTCACAAGCTGCTTTTAAGTCTGCGATATCTTTTTCAGCTAGACCTGGTAATCTAATTACTGTTCCAGGTAAATTCATAGTTTTTCTGCTTCCTAATCCATTTCCATGAACAACTGTTGTAACTATGTCTTTTCCAACAACTTCGTCAACTTTTAATTCTATTGCACCATCATCAATTAAAATCTTTGTTCCTGGTTTTACATCTTTGTATAATTCTTTGTATGTTACAGAAACTTTTTCTTCATCACCAGTAATGTCTTCATTAACTAATGTGAATTTTTGTCCATCTTTTAATTGAATTTTTGTATTTTTACCAGTATATAACATACCTGTTCTTATTTCAGGTCCTTTCATATCTAGTAATAAAGCAATTGGTAAATCTAATTTTTCTCTTAATTCAGCAATTTTTAGAGATTTTTCAGATTGTTCATCCCAACTACCATGAGAATAATTTATTCTGCATACGTTTAATCCAGCATCAAATAATTCTTCTAATTTATTTTCACTTGCAGGTCCTATTGTTCCTACTATTTTAGTTTTTCTTAAACTTTTCACTTTAATATCCTCCTTTAATTAGTATGTCGTAAAGTATAAATTTTAATTCATTTTTTCTACACGACAAAAACACCTAAATGGTGTTCTGCCTATTTACTAATTCTCTTCTTTTTTTGCAACTACTTCTTTTCCATCATAATATCCACAATTTGGGCATACTCTATGTGGCATTACTGGTTCA
>ERZ859980.829-NODE-829-length-15817-cov-1.379267_pt1 | contig 15817 bp, 23 predicted proteins | sample MGYA00509984_ERZ859980 | MGnify/ENA primary metagenome ERZ859980 (study PRJEB30046, sample SAMN00715173) | human gut metagenome | study: EMG produced TPA metagenomics assembly of the A metagenome-wide association study of gut microbiota in type 2... | reverse complement strand
GAGGTTCTGCCCTCGCATTTTGGAGTGAACGGAAATGCAGACGCTTACGCTTCAAAATGGGCGCTTTTGCTTGTTCCGTGTATTCTTGTAGTATTTTCGATTGCATTTGCAATTTATGCAGCAATAAAAGAAAATGACGAAAGCTATAAATCCTACAAAAAATATGCCGAGAGATGTATCGGTGCAATATTTGTGTTTTTACTTGTCATTTTCTGGGTAATGCAGGTAATGGTGTTGCAAAATGCGTCAAATATGGGCAATCTGTTTTTCCCGCTTATCAGTATTACAATGGGCTGTATGTTTGCTTTTATAAATAACCTGATGCCGAAAATCAAGCAGAATTCCACCTTAGGCTTTAAAACCCGTGCAACGCTGCGCAGTAAAACAGTATGGAAAAAGGTTCACCGCTTTGCGGCATACCTTGGAGTTATCGGCGGAATTACAGTGGTATTTTTAGGTGTGATTTCACTGTTTGCGACAGGTATTGCAAATGTTCTGTTCTTCATTTCGCTTATAATTATTCTTGCAAGCGCAATAATACCTGCAATCTACGGAGAGATTATTTATTCAAAGGAAAAGAAGTCAAAAGTAAATGTTGAATAATTTTCTGATAAAATTTTAACTCGGATAAGAGGAAAATTCCTGAATAAAATCCCGACAGGGGAGAGCGTCAAGCTTTAGTTCCTGTCGGGATTTTTATTACAATTTACAAGACAGTTTGCAGAGCTAAACGCTCATTTTTTCTCGTATGAGGGCAAGAATTTTGCGTTCTCTGCGGCTGATCTGCACCTGCGTCATTGCAAGGCAGTCGGCGGTTTGTGATTGGGTTTTATTCTGAAAATAGCGCAGATGTATAATCTGTCTGTCACGCTCATCAAGTTCGGCAATTGCATCATTAAGGCTCAACCGTTCGGTGATTTCTTCTTGCGAATCGCTTACGGGTATGTCTATTCGGGAATTTCCCTCATCATCATAATCGGCATTAAGGGATAGGGGAAAAGAGCCGGCAGAAAGCGCCTCGCAAATCTTATCTTCACTTACATTCAAAGCCTGCGAAAGCTCGGTAACGCTCATTTCTCTGCCGTTGTTTTTTTCGTACTCGGTATTAAGTCTGCAAATTTTCATTGAAAGTTCCTTAAGAGTGCGACTAACCCGTACAGAACCTCCGTCACGAAATATACGCTTGATTTCTCCCAATATAACCGGTACGGCATAGGTAGAGAATTTTAGTCCACGGCTTTCGTCAAAACGCTCTACGGCTTTTGCAAGTCCCAAACAACCTGCCGAAAACAGTTCTTCGTATTCCACTCCTTTGCCTGTAAAATGCTTACAGCAGGAATGGACAAGTCCCATATGCTTTTGTGCGAGAGAGTTTTTATCCCCGATAATATCACCACGGCTTTCCGACATACCGATTAACGACCTCTTGAAAGGAATCTGCCCGATGAAATGACTTTTTCAAGCGTAACGGTAGTGCCTTTGCCGACAGTGGATTTGACTTTTACTTTGTCGCAAAAGCTCTGCATACCGCAAAGCCAAGACCTGCTCTGTCTTCTTCGGGAGCGGTGGTAAAGAGCGGTTCCATTGCCTTTTCAATGTCTGCAATGCCGCAGCTTTGTCACGAATTTTTATTACTACTTTGTTGTTTTCGTAAATTTTTCCGTTTATGTAGACAGTTCCGCTTTCTCTGCGGTAGCCATGCACAATGCAATTTGTTACAGCCTCGGAAACTGCGGTTTTTATGTCTGAAAGCTCGGCAACGGTTGGATCAAGACCGATGACGAATGCAGAAACCGCACTTCGGGCAAAAGCCTCGTTACTGCTTTTTGACGGAAAGCTAAGGCTCATTTCGTTTATTAAATTCATCTCAGCACCCCCAATCCCTCAAGCCCGGAAAGAGCAAAGAGCCTGTACATATTTTCGGGTATGTTAATTACCCTGACAGAACCTCCGAGCAATTTCATCTGGCGGTATCTTCCGAGTACAAGACCGATTCCTGAGCTGTCCATAAACGATACCCCGGAAAAGTCAAGGTTTAACAGCTTTGGCTTAATTGATTCACAGATTCCGTCAAGCTTTGTGCGTATTCTTGCGGCAGAGTCATGGTCAAGTTCACCCTCAATGAACGCTGTCAGCACATTGTTTTCAAATTTTGTTTTGAGCATTTTAAACATCCTTTTTACTGAAAATTCAGCTCGCTATTTTGCCTTATAAAGGCAAATAAAAACTCCATAACTATATAATAATAGATATGGAGTGAAAATTTTGTTTTATTATGTTGCAGATAAAATTATTTGTTAAGTGTGGTCAGATAATTATAAAAATCCTCAAAACTTCCGTTTTTGTATGATGAATAATCCTTATCATTACGGTTTATAATGCAGTCGGTAATTAAAAATGTGTCAAAACCGAGTTTGGCGGAGCACAAATCTTCGTCAACATCATTGCCGACCATAAGGCTTTCTTTTGGAGAAATGCTGCATTTTTCGCATAAATCTTTAAAATACAGAAGATTGGGTTTACAGCTTGACGAGTTGTCATAAACGGTAATATATTCAAAATCTTCAGGATTAAGTCCTGCCCATTCAATCTTTTATATGTAGCCGGCTTAGGAAAAATCGGGTTTGTTGCGGCAATTACTTTGTATCCGTTTTCTTTTGCAAAATCAACACATTTTTTGCATAAGGATTAACGAAGGTTGCGGTCTTTGCGGCGACAAATTCATTATTATAATAATCGGTAAACATATCTTCGTATTTAATAAGGTCAACACCGCTTACTTTTGCGGCGGCTTTCCAAAACACATCTCTGTTAAGTGCGGAACCATCGTTTTTAGCCATTGCGCCAAGCCCTGCCATAATAGAATCGGTAAGCGCTTTCGGCTCAATTTTAAGTACAGGTATCATTTTTTCGCAGAGTGAACCGAAATAATATTTAACAAATTCGTGAACATCCATAGGTAAAAGTGTGCCATCAACATCAAATAAAATATTTTTGTACATAGTCATACCTCCACAATAATTATACATTTTTTGTCAATGATTGCAAGATTAAAAAAATTGTGTATAATAAAATTAGATTTTTAACTTATAAAAACGGAGGTAACAGTATGAAAATTGTACTGACGGACGCACAAACTGTTGTGGATAATCTTGTACCTGCCGACCGACTTTCACAGTTCGGAGAAGTGGTGCAGTACGGACTTCTCACATATGATGAGGTCGCAGAAAAGATTGCGGACGCAGATATGGTTATCTGCAATAAAACCCGACTTGACGAGGGTTCATTAAAACTTGCAAAGAATTTAAAATATATCGGACTTTTTGCCACAGGATACAATAACATTGATATAGAATATTGCAGAAAGCACGGTATTACAGTCTGCAATGCGGGTTCGTATTCCACAAATGCCGTTGCACAGCATACTTTTGCGCTTATTTTGGAGCATTACAGCAAGGTGCGTGAATATGCAAAATTTGTTGCCGACGGTCAATGGAAAAGGAGCAAGACTTTTTCGCCGTTTGTATATCCGCTAAACGAGCTTGCAGGAAAAACAATAGGTATTGTAGGATTTGGAAGTATCGGAAGTGCGGTTGCAAAAATTGCGCAGGCATTTGAAATGAAAGTCCTTGCGTATAATCGTTCCGAAAAACAGGCTGACGGAGTGGAGTTTGTAAGTTTTGACGAGTTGCTTGAAAGGAGCGACATTGTAACGGTTCATTGCCCGCTTAACAGTGATTCGGATAAAATGTTTGGCAAAGAGCAGTTTGCAAAAATGAAAAACAGTGCATTGTTTGTGAATACCGCAAGGGGCGGAGTAATGGCAGAGAACGACCTTTACGATGCGTTGCAGAACGATATTATCGGCGGAGCGGCAGTAGATACCTTGGTTGTTGAGCCGATGGAGGAGGACTGTATTTTAATGCAGGCAAAGAATTGCATTATAACTCCTCACATTGCTTGGGCGCCCGTTGAAACAAGAGAAAGATTGATGAATATTGTTGCAGACAATATCGGTTCATTTATAAACGGCACTCCTAAGAATGTTGTAAGTTGAGGTAATTATGGACGAAAGGCTTAAAAAGCAATTTGACTTTATAAAAGAGATCGACAAGGAAAAGTTTATACAAAGGCAAACCTTGCTTACAGGCGGAGAGCGCAAGGAAAATGATGCGGAACACGCTTGGCATATGGCGCTTATGACAGTGCTTTTGAGCGAGTATTCAAACGAGAAAATAGATGTTTTAAAAACCGTAACAATGCTTTTACTGCATGATATTGTAGAAATTGACGCAGGCGACACCTACTGCTATGACGAAGAGGGCAAGAAAACTCAACACGAAAGGGAACAGAAAGCGGCAGACAGAATTTTTGGACTTTTGCCCTACGACCAGTGCGAAAAGCTGAAAAATCTTTGGATTGAATTTGAAAATGCCGAAACAGCCGAGGCAAAATTTGCCCATACTATGGACAATGTTCAGCCCGTAATGCTGAATGACGCAACAGACGGTAAGATGTGGGCAGAGAGAAAAATAAAATTAAGCCAGGTGCTTGGCAGGCAAAAGAACACCCCAAAAGGTTCTAAAATTTTGGCGGAATATTCTTACAACAATTTTATAAAGCCGAATGTCGAAAAAGGCAGATTAATTGACGATACACAAAAAGATAGCTGAAAACCCCGTTCTTATCAGCGCTTTTATAATTGAAATTTGTCGCTTGTTGTGATATAATTATGAGCGAAAAACTAATAAAAGGGCGATAATCGTGGAGAAAAATGTTAAAAAAGAAGCGTGGCTACACTTTGTGTAAGCTCAATCGGCGGATTTATGGGTGCGTACGCAATCATAAATCATTGCGACCTGCTTGCCTCATCGCAAACATCAAATATGATACACATTGTACATAATTTGTTTGAGCCGGAACATTCTTTATTAATTTATATGGTGCTTGCCGCTTTGGTGTATGCTTGCGGTAATGTGACATATGTGTTGCTCCACAAATTTATAAAACTTGATACAAAAATAATAAGTCTTGGTTTGACATCGGTTGCTTTTATACTTGTAAGCGTGCTTAATTTTGTAGAAAATTCGTACCTTGCAATGCTGCCGCTGTTTTTTGCCGTCCTATTCAATGGAACGCTTACGCAGGCGATGCGGGATACGGCAGTTCAACAATTTTTTCGACTAATAATATAAGACAAACGGTAACATCGCTTACATCTTATCTTATTGACGGCGACATAAAGATGAAACGCAAAGCGCAGTTTTTCGGAATGACCTTGCTTTTCTTCCATATAGGCGTTGCTCTTGCAAGCGTGGCTGAAATTTTTTGGGCAAGGGAGAGCATATGGTTAGGATTTTTACCGCTTGCAGTGTCAGCTGTGTGCTGTATGTGGTACAAAGAGGTAAAGGTATTTTCTTTCGGCAAAAAGTCGGAAGCCTTAGAATCCATTGTTGAGGAACAAGTTAATATTTGATAAATAATAATTTATAAAGAATACAAAAAGCCTTGCAGTTCAAAATCTGCAAGGCTTAATATTTTTGCAAAAAGTCAGGACAAGTTTTGGTTTAACTAACTTTTAGTCGGGCAATCGGATACAGAAAATAAATACTTTCTGCTTGTTGTGTTGGTTCTATTCTAAATGTTAGGTAGCATTAATAAATAATGATTTAGCATACAAAGTTTAGTTTTATAAATTTAAAATTTAGGTCAAACTTTTTAATTTCGGGACGGAGAGTTTTCTTTACTTTGTTGCCCGACCGAAAATCGGTTTAACCATAATTTACCCAACTTTTAATAAAGAACCTTTGTTTTAAATCCATAATTCTCATTATAACCAAAACTAAAGGTCATATCTGCTGTATTTGCAGATATGACCTGTTTTTTTAAATATGAAGAATTGTTGTTGCAATTTCAAAGTAAATTAAAAGTGATAAGGCGTCGCAAATTGTGGTGATGAGCGGTGATGCCATTACGGCAGGGTCAACACCGATTTTGTGTGCGACCATAGGCAAGAACGAACCTATGAGTTTTGCCATTATGATAGTTCCGATAAGTGTAAGCGAAACTACAAGTCCGATAAAAAGGGCGTTTTCTTTGCCGTTTAAATCGAATATCATCAATTTTATAAAATTTGCGGCGCAAGTGTGACACCGCAAAGGATAGATACTCTAAACTCTTTCCATAATACCTTGACTGCATTGCAGAATTTGATTTCACCAAGCGACAGAGCACGGATAACCGATACCGAAGCCTGCGAACCGGCGTTACCGCCTGTACCTGTAATCATCGGAATAAATGACGAAAGCACGATTACGCTCGCAAGTGCAGATTCAAAATGAGAAATGATAGCACTTGTAAATGTGGCTGAAAGCATAAGTACAAGCAGCCACGGAATACGCTTTTTGTAAATTCCGAAAACACTTGTTTTCATATAAGGCTTATCGGAAGGCATTACGGCAGCCATTTTTTCAATATCCTCGGTTGCCTCTTCCTGCAAGACATCAATAGCATCATCGATTGTTACAATGCCGACAAGTCTGTTTTCGGTATCTACAACGGGGAGCGCAAGAAAATTATAGTTAGAAAACATCTGCGCTACTTTCTCCTGGTCGTCAAGAGTGTTTACACAAATTACATTTTCTTCCATTATCTCCGAAACAATAACATCATCGTCAGATAAAAGCAGATCCTTTACGCTTGTAATACCGATAAGTTTTGAGTTGTCATCCGTAACATAACAAATGTAGATAGTTTCTTTATCTACACCTGTTCGTCTGATTCTTTTTATAGATTGCTCGGCTGTCATTTCGGGACGAAGTACAATGTACTCGGTTGTCATAATTGAGCCTGCACTGTCCTCGGGATATTTGAGCAGTTCGTTAACAGTTTTTCTTGTATCCTTGTCTGCTTGCTTTAAAATTCGCTTAACAACATTTGCGGGCATTTCCTCAACAAGGTCAACCACATCGTCAATAAAAAGCTCGTCAACAACTTCTTTAAGCTCTGTATCGCTGAATCCGTGAATCAAGAGCTTTTGAGTTTCGTCATCCATTTCCACAAATGTTTCGGCGGCAAGCTCTTTCGGCAAAATTCTGAAAAGCAGAGGAGTTTTTTCGTCCTGCAGCTCTTCAAATATAGTAGCAATATCGTATGCTTAAGGGTGACAAGAATATCTCTTAGAGTGTTAAACTTTTTTTCTTCAAGCAGCACTCTGATAGTTTCGGTTATACCAACCTTAACTGTTTCCATCATCTTTCCTCCTTCAGCTGTTTAGGGAGTAAAGACGAGCACCATATTCAGTTTATATATTGAGCGACAAAAAATGAACGCAATAGCGGTCATTTCGTTTGTTGCAACTTCGCCCAGGTACTGGCCTTTATTACCGTCTGCGTCCATTAATTTTTCACCCCAAATTCTTAAGATAATATTATCGGGATATAAACCCCATACATATTTATTTTAGTTTATTTTGTGTTTGTTGTCAATGAATTTTTGAATAAATATTATAGCTTTTTTGTTATTGACGATAGACTTAAATGTTGACATTTGATGTGCGAAATAGTATAATTTATGTGATAAATATGTGAAATCACAATTGTTTGCCTAAATTTTGAAAGGAGGATAACAAATGATTTGTCCTAATTGTAACAAAGAAATTAAAGATGACAGTAAATTTTGCATTTTTTGTGGTGCAAATGTTCAATCACAGAGTAATGCCGGAAATGATGCACAAAACAATGCACAGAGTGTTCAGCCGCAGGTAAATACTCCGCAGTATAATCAACCGCAGCAGAGTGTTTCGGCACAATCGCAAACCCCACAGTTTCAGCCTAATAATTTTCAGCCTGCAGGTGTGAATCAGGGAGTTTTCGTTCAACCTGCAAAGCCTAAAAAGCCGATGAATAAAAAGTTGCTTTTTGGTATTATAGGCGGCGCTTGTGCGTTATTAATCATTATTATTGTATCCTTGGTTCTCGTTGCTAATCATAAAACTAAAATTAATCTTAGTGATTATATAAAAGTAAGTTATGACGGATACGACGCATACGGCACAGCTTCAGCAGAGTTTGATTACGATAAGTATTTAGATGATCTGACGAAGGCGTCATCTTCGTTTAAAAAAGCTTATAATTCGGATATTACATGGAGTTCGATTGCCGATTATTATGATGCGGTAGATATTGACTACGATCTTGATAAAACAAGCGGTCTTTCAAACGGTGATACGGTAACGGTAAATTTTGAATATGACAATGATGCCGCAGCACAATACAAGATTGAGTATGTTTGCGAATCTAAAGAATATACTGTTGAGGGACTTAAGAAACCAAGAAAATAGACCCATTTGAGGGTGTTACAGTTGAATTTTCAGGTACATCACCAAATGTATCTGCCAAAGTAGTAAATAATTCAAAAGACGAGGTATATGAGAACATTTATTATGACCTTAGCAAAAGCTACGATATAAAAATCGGCGATACAATTACTGTTACAGTAAGCAATGACCCGGAGTATTTTGTTGAGGATTACGGTTGTGTATTTACTTCAACCACAAAGGACTTTAAGTGTACCGCTGTTGATCAATATGGTCAAAGACAGCAGATATTAAAGAAGATACACTTAATGCTATGAAAAAGCAGACCGAAGATGTTATCAATGCATATTTTGCAGGTGAAAATAAGTATATCGGTGTGTCTGATTTGAAATTTGAAGGTACATACTTCCTTTATGCAAAAGATGAAAACGGCTGGAACTGGGACGGCAATAACCAGATTTACATTATCTACAGCGGTAAGGTAAAGAGCGTTGAGGATAAAAAGGCGTTTGAAGAACCACTGTTTATTTCCCTGTTAGATTTACAGACATTATGCAATATGCTGACGGAACACAGAATGTTGACTTGAACAACACTTCCATTTCAGGTGAAACCAATCTTGAGTATTATTACAGAAATGTTGACGGTTATACCAACAAGGGCGATATGTACAAAGAACTTGTCGAGTCGCAGAAAGCTGATTATACCGAGGAAATCACCGATGGACTTAAGTAATTGAGAAAAAATATAAAACGAGGCTTGCCGCAAGCCTCGTTTTTTAATGCAAAACAACAAATATTGCATAGCTTATTGATTTTTTATGAATTTTAGTTATAATAGAATGAGTGTTACAATATATTATTACGGAGGTTATTATGAACGGTTTGGTTAAAAAATATTTACCCTATGGTGTGGTAATTCTTTTGGTTTATATGCTCGTGCCGATTATCTTTATTTCAAAATCTTTGCAGGGATTTTCGACAGTGGCATATTATTTTATTTTCCCGGCAACTGCAATAGTGTGCGCCGCAATGTATTGTTCAAAGTACGGAATGGACTTTTTGTTTACACTTATAGCTCCTGTCGTATTTATTCCGAGTATGCTTATTTATAACGGCGGTTTCCACCTTACAAACATAATTCTTTTGGTTGCTTACCTTTTTCGGGTATTTTCGGCTTGTTTGTCGGCATATTGCTTTTGGTGATAAGCGTAAAAAAGCGGAGGCAGAGGCAGAGGCGGAAGCAGAGGAAAGATTGCTTGCGGCTAAGCGCAGAAACGAAGAATTTGTAAATGAAAAGGCTGCCGAGGCAGAAGCACCGAAAGCTGTAGAAACAACAAACGATTTAAATGATGATGACGATGATTTTGATTACAGTAAATACGCTTCCACCGATAAGGTAACCGATGAAAGCGAAATCGATGATATATTAAATGAATTTGGTTCTTCAAAAAATAATTAAATGCAATAGAGATTAGTATCCCATGCAGGAATGTACGGATGATGCCGCAAATATATTTTGTATTCAGGATTTATTCCCGAAATCAAAAGCGGCAGTCTGAAAATATCTTCAAATCTGTGATACGCTGAAAAGTTGAGCTTTGGCTTAAACATTTTCAGCGTATTTTTCATGCCCAAAATTGTTTCAAAGTCAGCACCCTCAACATCGGCCTTAACATAGGTGGCGGCTCTGCCGCACAAAATTGTGTCAACGGCGGCAACGGGTGTTTTGGTGCTGCTCTCGCTGACTATTGCACTGTTTCTGCCTGCTTTGTTGTTAAAACAAAGAGTGGTGTTGTGACTGTACGCACCGAGCTGCCAGAGTTCAAGATTTTTCATTTCCGAGCAATGCGCCTGTAATTTACTGTAGTTTTTTGCATTCGGTTCAAGTGCGGTAATAAATTTGTATTTGCCGTTTGTGTAATGCAAAAATTCGTCTACAGTATCTCCGTTGTATGCGCCGAGGTCAACATAGGTTTCGTTTTCACCGAGCGACAGGAGAGAGAAAGCCTCGTCTTTATCGGTTGTAATTCCGTCAAGCAGAGAGAGTTCTCCTGTTTTGTAAAATTCAAGAATGTTGTCAAAAACTTTTACCGATAAATCATCTGCAAGCAAATTTCGGGCATTTGTTATGCTTCCTTTATTTTTTTCTGCAAATTCTTCGTCAAAAAGAATATCGCCGAATGCGGGTACACTCGGAACAACGACCTTATGCTTTTTGGCAATTTCAAAAATATTTTGCATTACATCGGGCAGTGTGTGGCAAAGCAGAGAGCAATAATAAAATCGGGATATTCTTTTTCTATATCACTCAACTTTTTTACGGTAAATTCGTGAAAACTTTGCCCACGCACAAAGTCATCGCTCGCCATAACGCCGCTTGCTTTGATGCCGTATTTTTCAAAGGCGGTAAGTACCTTGTCGGCTCCGTCACCCATTCCGTAAAGAATAATCGGCAAATCGGAATTTTTAAGATAATTCCATATATAATCTTTATTGATTTCCATTGTTTCACCTACAACAAAGCCACCGCAAAAAACGGTGGCTGAATTTTTTTAATTAATAATGAGCAATTATACATTGAATCTGAAAAGAACTACATCTCCGTCTTTCATAACATATTCTTTGCCCTCGCTGCGAACAAGACCTTTTTCTTTTGCTGCCGACATACTTCCGCAAGCAATGAGGTCGTCATAAGCAATTACTTCGGCACGAATAAATCCACGCTCAAAGTCGGTGTGAATCTTACCTGCCGCCTGCGGAGCTTTTGTACCTTTTTTGATTGTCCAGGCTCTTACCTCCTGTTTGCCGGCTGTAAGGTAAGAAATAAGACCGAGAAGTGAGTAGCACTCGCTGATAAGCCTGTCAAGACCGCTCTGTTCAAGTCCCATATCGGAAAGGAAAAGTTCTTTTTCTTCTTTATCCATCTCTACGATTTCAGCCTCAATTTCAGCACAGATAGGGAGAACGCCTGCTTTTTCTTCGGCGGCAATTTTCTGAACAGCCTTATAACCCTCGTTAGTATCAAGACCGTTTGAAAATCATCTTCGCTCATATTTGCGGCATAAATTACAGGCTTGGTTGTGAGTAATGCAACATCAGAAAGCAAAAGAGCCTCGTCTTCGTTACACTCAACACTTCTTGCGGGTTTGCCTGCCTCGAGTGCCTCAAGCACACGCTTGTAGAAATCAATATCTTTCTGATATTTTTTGTCGCCCTTAAGCATTTTCTGCGTTCTGTCGATTTTACGCTCAAGCATTTCTACATCCGATAAAATAAGCTCAAGGTTGATTGTTTCAATATCTCTTGCAGGGTCAATAGAACCTTCAACATGAATGATGTCATCGTTTTCAAAACAACGAACAACATGAACGATAGCGTCACACTCACGAATATTTGAAAGGAACTTGTTGCCGAGGCCCTCACCCTTTGATGCACCTTTTACAAGACCTGCAATATCAACAAATTCGATTGATGCGGGGGTATATTTGTCCGGGTCATACATTTCCGCAAGCTTGTCAAGACGCTTGTCCGGAACAGCTACAACGCCTACATTCGGCTCGATTGTACAGAACGGATAGTTTGCACTCTGAGCACCTGCATTTGTGATTGCGTTAAAAAGTGTGCTTTTACCAACATTAGGTAAACCTACAATGCCTAATTTCATTATCTTTTACTCCTCAAAATTGATTGGCATACTTGCCTAATCAATATTTTTATTGTATCATAATAATAAGTATATCACAATTTTTCGTGATAGACAACAGGGAAAGGTGATTATTATGGAAGAAAAAACTCTCACTAAAACAATAAAAGTAGAAGAAGAGCAGCTTGCGGTGTCTATGGGCAGCGGCGGACTTGCCGTACTTGCTACTCCCGCAGTGGTTGCTCTTATGGAAAATGCGGCTTTTGAACTGTGCGAAGAAATTTTAAATAATGACGAACTTACAACAGTAGGTACAGCAATTTCTATAGAACACACAAGTCCTACTCCTCTCGGCGCAGAGATTTCCGCTACAGCCGTATTAAAAGAAAATGACGGCAGATTCTTTAATTTTGAAGTTAGCGCAAGTGACGCAAAAGGAATTATTGCAAAGGGAACTCACACAAGAGTGAGCGTAAAGGCTGAAAAATTCCAGAAAAAGGCGGATGAAAAGTTTAATGGTTAAGCACGATTACATACTTTTTGACCTTGACGGCACTATCAGTAAAAGTGCCGACGGTATAAAATATTCTCTCGAAAATGCAATAAAACAAATGGGAAAACCCGTGCCCGATCTTAGCGATTACACATTGTATATAGGTCCGCCGTTAATTGATACATTTTTGAATATCTGCCACTTTTCTCAAGAGGAAAGTCTGCGTGGCGTAGAGGTTTACAGAGATATTTATAATACAAAAGGTAAATTTGTAAACAAAGCTTATGACGGAATTGAAGAACTGCTTAAAAAAATCAAAGCTGACGGAAAGAAGATTGCGGTTTGTTCGTCTAAATATGAATTGTTTGCCAAAGAGATTATTGAAATTCTCGGACTTTCACAGTATTTTGATGCAGTGTGCGGTTCTACGCTTGACGCCAGCCGAAAAATAAAAAAGATTTGATTCCGTATGCACTTAATTCTCTCGGTACAAGTCTTGAAAAAGACAGGGAAAACGCTGTGATTATCGGCGATACCTACTTTGATACCAAAGGCGCTGTTCAGACTGGGATTGATTTTGTCGGCGCAAACTACGGCTACGGCGATATTGAACAGATGAAGAAAGAGGGCGGAAAAGTTTTTGCCGACACTCCTCTTGAAATTTATAATCTTATTTAATGCAATTTGCGCACACAGCTTTCATATACATATAAAGTATATGGAGGTTTTGAAATGTTTGTTTTACGATTTAAAAAGAAACGATTTATTGTAGCGTTAATTGTTGTTTTGGCAGTGATTACCGTATTTATAATTCTTATAAACGCAGATTTCACACATGTGGAAGATTATGCGGAATTTAATTCTGAAAACTATTCGCTAAAGGCTGACAGCAGTGATGACAGAATAAAATTTTTTCAACAGTTGGGAATAAATGCGGTTGACGAATCGGTTGACGAGGTAATTATTCCGCAGGATTTTAACAGCGTATATGAAAAGTATAACGAAATTCAGAAAAAATCCGTATTTGATTTGAGCAATTATGCGGGTAAGCCCGCAAAACGCTATACATACAGTATTGATGACGGAAAAAAGGCTGTTATACTCGTTTATAAAAACCGAATTATCGGCGGTCACATAACAAGCGGCGGATACGGGGAAGATTATCTGCCTTTGCTTTAGGCAGAAAGGAAGGTAAAATGGACAGACTTGATAAAATTTTGGTTTCTCAAAATGTCGGCAGTCGCAAAGAAGTACAAAAACTTATAAAAGACGGTGCAGTATGCGTAAACGGAGAATGTATCAAACAGCCGCAACACAAAGTAGATGCTGTGGCTGATGACATTACCGTCGGCGGACAACCTCTTTTGTACAGCAAATATGTTTATATAATGATGAACAAACCTGCGGAGTTCTATCCGCAAGCAACGATAAAAGAGCGGAAACCGTAATAGACCTTTTGCCTAGGAGTTTCAGCGCCCCGGCTTATTCCCGGCAGGCAGATTGGACAAGGAACCGAGGGACTTCTTATTATTACAAATGATGGGGAATTTGCGCACAATATGCTTTCGCCGAAAAAACATGTCGAGAAAAAGTACATAGCACAGCTTGACGGTGAAATTACCGAAGAAATGATAAGTGATTTTGAAAACGGTATTGTATTTGCCGACGGAACACGCTGTATGCCGGCAAAACTTGAAATTTCCGGCGAAAATCCGGATAAAACGACCGCAATTGTAACGATTTGCGAGGGTAAATTCCACCAGGTAAAGAAAATGTTTGCGGTATGTGGAAAAAATGTTGTGCACCTTAAACGAATATCAATCGGCGATTTGTATTTGGATAGCAATTTGCATATAGGAGAGACTAAAATGTTATCAGAATTAGACAAAATGTCAATCTTTATGGGCAATATGCACTAAAATCAGGTAGTATTTTTTAACTAGTCGCTGAATTAAATAAAATAATGACTAAAATTTAGTCAAAATCAGTATAGTAAAAAAACAGCAAAAGTGATATATTATTAACTGTAATAAAGCAAAACAGTATTTTCTTTGATATAGATTTTCGGATTTTTGCTTCATCGGATTATTGGAGGTTTATAAAAATGGCAAATGTATCTTTAAGACACATCTATAAAATCTATGACGGTGGCGTTACAGCCGTAACAGATTTTAACCTTGAAATTGCAGACAAGGAATTTATTATCTCGTTGGACCGTCAGGTTGCGGTAAGTCAACTACACTTCGTATGACGCAGGTCTTGAGGATATCTCAAAGGGTGAACTTTACATCGGCGATATGCTCGCTAACGATGTTGCACCTAAGGACAGAGATATTGCAATGGTATTCCAGAACTATGCTCTTTATCCGCATATGACTGTATATGATAATATGGCTTTCGGTCTTAAGCTCCGTAAAACTCCTAAGGACGAGATTAAGAGAAGAGTAGAAGAGGCAGCTCGTATCCTCGGTATTGAGCAGTACCTCGACAGAAAGCCAAAGGCTCTTTCAGGTGGTCAGAGACAGCGTGTTGCTCTTGGTCGTGCTATCGTTCGTGATCCTAAGGTATTCTTACTTGATGAGCCGCTTTCTAACCTTGACGCTAAGCTCCGTGCTCAGATGAGAACAGAGATTTCTAAGCTTTACCAGAGACTCGGTACAACATTTATCTATGTAACTCATGACCAGACAGAGGCTATGACAATGGGTACAAGAATTGTTGTTATGAAGGACGGCTTCATTCAGCAGGTTGATACTCCACAGCATCTCTATGACAAGCCATGCAATATGTTCGTAGCAGGCTTTATCGGTTCACCGCAGATGAACTTTATCGACGCTACACTTAAGAAGGTTGGTTCAGAGTATGCACTTTGCTTTGACAAGTATCAGGTTATCGTTCCTTCTGAAAAGACAAAGGGCGGCATACTTGATCAGTATGTAGGCAAGGAAGTTGTATTTGGTATTCGTCCTGAGCATGTTCACGATGAGCCTGAGTTCCTCGCTAAGTGCACAAGCGACAACGGTGTTGTTGATTGTAATGTTGATGTTACAGAGCTTATGGGTGCTGAGATTTACCTTTATGTAAATATCGGCGGTATCCCTGTAACTGCAAGAGTTGAGCCTACTTCAACCGCTAAGCCGGGTGACAGCGTTAAGGTTGCATTTGAGCTTGATAAGATCCACATCTTTGATAAAGAAACAGAGCGTACAATTATTAACTGATTTTAATATGTACTTATTTAAGGCGGAGCGCATTGTGCTCGCCTTAGTTTGCTTTTAGAGTTCTTGTTCTTTACAAAATTGAGATAAATTATGGTTTAACTCACAGTTAGCCAGTCAATTATAAAAGTTTGGTCAACCTTT
>ERZ859980.828-NODE-828-length-15827-cov-2.445346_pt1 | contig 15827 bp, 13 predicted proteins | sample MGYA00509984_ERZ859980 | MGnify/ENA primary metagenome ERZ859980 (study PRJEB30046, sample SAMN00715173) | human gut metagenome | study: EMG produced TPA metagenomics assembly of the A metagenome-wide association study of gut microbiota in type 2... | reverse complement strand
GGCCGGTCACCCTCTCAGGTCGGCTACTGATCGTCGCCTTGGTAGGCCGTTACCCCACCAACTAGCTAATCAGACGCAAGCCCATCTATCAGCGGATTGCTCCTTTCCCTTTTGAACCATGTGATTCTAAGGCATATGCGGTATTAGCAGTCATTTCTAACTGTTGTTCCCCTCTGATAGGCAGGTTGCTTACGTGTTACTCACCAGTCCGCCACTAACCGCTCCAATAGTAAACTAATGGTTAAGTTCGTTCGACTTGCATGTCTTATGTGCGCCGCCAGCGTTTATCCTGAGCCAGGATCAAACTCTCAATATAATTTTGAGTTTTTTCAAGCTCTTTTTATAAACTTTAATTTTTTAATCTTTTTTTTGATTTACTTTTTGGTACTTCTTTATTTCTAAAGAATACCGTTTGGTTTTTTCTCTAAAGGATTCATTGTTTACTTTTCAATGTACTTTTTTCGTTCTGCTGTTTGTGTAGAACGATTTGTATTTTAACATACCTTTTTCTTTTTGTCAACACTTTTCAAAAAAATTTTTAAAATTATTTTTTGCCATTTTTGAGGCAAAATAAAAAACTAGTAATTGATGTTTTTTGTTTGATTTTCGTCTTACTTTTTACTAATTCTTATGTAATAATTTTAATTATTTTTGTCTGTTGCTTGGTACGTTTTCTATATTAACACATGATGTCATATTTTGTCAACACATTTTTTAAAATTTTTTATATTTTTTGTTTTTTAAATTGTTTTTACATTTTTATTGTTATAAAAACAAAAAATAGAAAACCTCATAAAATACACATTCACAGTCTATTTTACATTGTTTTCTATTTCGTTTACTATTTGTTTTCTTTTGATGGTTTATTCCAAGATATATAATCACATGATTTAGGATTATTTTCACATATATAATATTTTCTTTTACTTTTGGCTTTTCTAACTTGAATAGTACCACCACATTTTGGGCATTTTTCTTCTATTGTTTCAATAATTGGTTTTGTATTTTTACATTCTGGATATCCAGGACATGCCAAAAATTTTCCAAATCTCCCATATTTATATACCATCATTCTTCCACATTTGTCACAAGGAATATCAGAAACTTCATCTACTAGTTCTACATGTTCTAGTTCTTTTTCAACTCTTTCTACATTTTTTTCAAAAGGGCCATAAAATTCTCCTATCATTTTTTTCCAATCTTCTTGTCCTTCTGCTATATTATCAAATTCTGTTTCTACTTTCGCAGTAAATTCAACATTTATTACATCTGCAAAATTTTCGCACAATAGTTTGTTTACTATTTTTCCTAATTCTGTTGGTACCAATTGTTTTTGTTCTTTTTCTATATATCTTCTTTCTAATATAGTAGTAATTGTAGGAGAATATGTACTTGGTCTTCCTATTCCTTTTTCTTCTAATGTTTTTACCAAACTTGCTTCTGTATATCTTGCTGGTGGTTCTGTAAAGCTTTGTTTTGGTTCTATTTTTTCTAATTTAACAATTTCATTTGGTATAAGTTCTGGTAACATTCCCGCTTCTTTTTCTTCTTTTTCATCAGTTCCTTCTACATATAATGTCATAAATCCTTTAAATTTTAAGTTTTGCCCATTTGCTTTAAATGTATAATCATTTGCATTTATTGTTACAGACATTGTATCATATATAGCAGATACCATTTGACTAGCCATAAATCTATTATATATCAATTTATATAATTTATATTGATCCTTTGTCAAAGAGTCTTTTATTTTTTCTGGTTCTAGTTCTGCATATGTTGGTCTGATACCCTCATGTGCATCTTGTGCTTCTTTATTAGTCTTATAATATCTATTTTCATAATAATCTTTTCCATATGTTTCAGTAATATATGTTTTTGCAGTTGCTCTTGCCTCTTCTGAAATTCTTGTCGAATCTGTTCTCATATATGTTATAAGTCCAACAGTTCCTTTGTCTTGAATTTTTACTCCCTCATACAATCCCTGTGCAACAGACATTGTCTTTTTTATCGAAAAACCTATTTTTCTTGATGCCTCTTGTTGCATTGTACTAGTTGTAAATGGTGGTGCAGGTGTTCTCTTCTTTTCACTTTTCTTAACATCTTCAACAATATATGTAGCTTTTTTTATTGCAAATAATATTTTATCAACTTCTTCCTTAGAATGTATTTCTTGCTTTTTACCTGCTTTTCCATAAAATTTTGCTTCAAACTTTTTATTTGTTTTTTCATCAAGAAGTTCTGCATAAATATTCCAATATTCTTCTGGAATAAATTTTTCAATTTCTTCTTCTCTATCAACTATAAGTTTAACTGCAACTGATTGTACTCTTCCTGCAGATAAGCCTCTTTTTACTTTTTTCCATAAAACTGGACTTATTTTATATCCAACAATTCTATCTAATACTCTTCTTGCTTGTTGAGCATCTACTAAATTAATATCTATATCTCTTGGTTCTTTTATAGCTTTTTGAACTGCTGTCTTAGTTATTTCATTAAATGTTACTCTTGTTACTTTTTTTTCATCTACATTTAATACATTAGATAAATGCCATGCAATTGCTTCTCCTTCACGGTCAGGGTCAGTTGCTAAATATACTTTTTTTGCATTTTTAGCATCTGTTTTTAATTCTTTTATTAAGTCGCCTTTTCCCCTTATATTTATATATTCTGGTTCAAAGTTATTTTCTATGTTTATTCCTAATTTTGATTTTGGTAAGTCGCGAATATGTCCCATTGATGCTACAACTTTTGTATTTCCACCCAAGAACTTTTTTATTGTATTAGCTTTAGCTGGTGATTCTACTATTATTAGTTTATCTGTCATATTCTTTTCTCCCTTCTCTTTTTATTACTTTTGGTATTGTAACTTATTTTTTTTTTTTTGGCAATACCTTTAATTTATTTTATACATATTTAAAATGGTATAGGAAATCCTATACCATTAACATATCATATTTATTTTTTCTTCTAATTCTATTAGAACATCTTCTAATCCTATAGGTGTTACTTCATTTTCTTTTAGTTGATACAAGATTTTATCAACTTCTTTTTCGCTATTTGTAATATTTTCTATTTTCCTTTGTTCAACTCCAATTTTTTCTTTATATTCTGTTTTTATTACTTGTATTCCAAATATTAATTTTTGTCTAGATGGTATTTCATTTGTTATTTTATAGTATTCTACTTTTATTGGATACTCTATTCCTGCCTCTCTTAATTCGTCACGATTAATAAATATACTTCCAAAAAAGTTTTTCAATGTTATTCCCCCTTTTTCATGTGTGCACTTAATATTATTATTTCGAAATTATGTTATTTACTATATTACTCTATTTTTGAAAATTCAAGTGATTTCTGTCACTTTTTTTATTTTTTTCTTTTAATAATCGACAAGATTTGGCATAAATTTCTTTTTTCCTATGTTATAATTAATTTATATTACATAATATGAACGTTCATTTCTTTCCTTATATATTTTTTATTTCTTATTATATTAGTATTTTATATTTTTCTCATTTACTAATATTTTTGGAGAAAGGTACATTTTTATTGTACCTTTTTATTAATCTATTTTAATCGATTTAATTCCAAATGTCCCATATATAGGATCTTCGAACAGTGGAAGTATAGGAGGATAAATTGTAAAGATTAAGAAACATAACAATATTATTATCGAAGTTATTATTGATAATGCTTCTAATTTACACATTTCTTTTTGCTTTAGCATTTTGTATACTATATATTCACCCAAAAGAATTCCTATTATAAATGAAGCAATATCTAATAAAAAGAAACTTCTTCCTATAATTCCTGTATATGTATAAAAAAATACTACCACAAAAATCAAAGCAAAAACAATTCCATACATTTGAGCATACCAATAATTACATAATTTTCTTCCTATTTTAAAATACCCAATTATAGAAATAAAAAACATTGGATAAAATAATAATTTTAAATGTTCCCAAACACTTTCATTTATAGTGCTAAATAAGCCTACTATTACATTATAGTTAAACCATTCATATGTAAAATGCAATATAGTTCCTAATATTAAACAAAATATACTAGCAAATATTTGCCATTTTTTTATATTCATATTTTACCTCCACATATTTTTACTAAATATATGCTTTAATTTCTTTTTTATCACTTAATCTTTTTACTATTAAAAACTATAAAATACTATTTTATTTTACTATAACATATCTTAGTTTTATATCTATAATAATAAATATGAATTTTAATAAATATTCTTATTTTATTATTTTTCATAGCATTATTATATATTAGATGTTAATTGGCATTCGATGACATCGACAAATCATCTATTTCTTTTTGAAATAAATAAAAATCCAATTAACACTAATATATTATGCCTAAATTACACAAATTCAATTCAAGAGCTGCAAATTTATATGTAGCTTTCTTTTTTTATGGAATATTTTTATAATATTTGCATATAATATACAAATATTAAATTTATTTTTTCAAAGTATTGACAAAACATTATTTAGTGTTATATAATTAGTTTGTTATTACATCGCGGGGTGGAGCAGTTGGCAGCTCGTTGGGCTCATAACCCAAAGGTCGATAGTTCGAGTCTATCCCCCGCAACCATAATATAAACTCAATAATCTGAGAGATTATTGAGTTTTTTATCTCTAGAAATGAATAAATTTTCCCAAAAAAGATATCAAAATAAGATACCTTTTTTTGTTTTCCTGTATTATTTCTAATAAAACTTTAAAATATCTTTTTTATTCTCTTGCATTATCACCTAAATGGTATTATAATATTTACATAAAAAACTTTGAAAGGAGTTACTACTATGAAAAACATCTCTTTATCTCAAGAAGTAAAAACTATTGTGCGGGGGATGGTTTCAAATGCCGCAAAGTTTAAACTTGAGGTGCTTACAACATTTCTGCTTTTTGACTCTATGATGTCTCAAAAACAATTTTCCAGTTTAATCGCAAAATACTCAAGTTGTAATCTAGAAGGAATTATTAACCTAATCGAAAACATTTACAAAAACAATCCTTGGGGATTTAACGAAAAAGAAGTTGAAACAATAGAAGAAAGAGATTATTTTATTAGTGTTCTTAAGGATTCTGATATTGATAATCCTCAAAATTTCATTTTCTCTCAATGGATTGCTAATGTCTTTTTCTTTGCTTATATCCTTGTAGAAAGTGATGAGGAGCAAGAATTGACTCTTTCTCATTTGACTTTAGCACTTTTCAACAATCTAAATGATCAAATGCTTTCTTTCTTCACAGATATCGGAACAAACATTGAGCAATTAATTTCGCAAGTAGAGTATCTATCTCTTTTAGATTCTTGCATTGAAGACGATTCTGCTTTAATTATTCCTGATTCTATCTCTGGTTGTGTAACTATTCTAAATGATAATTTTAAAAATCAGAAGAGTAGTGCTATATTGGGGCGTGATAAAGAGTGCAAGAAAATTTGGAAAACTATAATGAAAAAGACCAAACGTAATGTGATTCTTGTCGGAAAACCCGGCGTTGGCAAATCTTCTGTTGTTTATAAGATGGCCTGTGACATTGTAAACGGCAATTGTCCTAGCATATTCAAAAGCTTCATTATTTTATCCCTGAGTGTAAGTAATCTCATATCTGGTACAACATACAGAGGTCAAGCAGAACAGCGTTATCAAGATTTGATTTCTTTAATTGAAAAACATGATAATATCATTCTTTTCATTGATGAGATTCACATGATCGTCGGCGCTGGTGCATGTTCTAATGACGAATCTCTTGATTTCTCTAATGCTCTAAAACCTCTTCTTGCAGGGGATAAATCTATTGTTATTGGAGCAACTACTGAAGAAGAGTATCAAAAAGCTTTTTCCAAAGAAGGTGCTTTAAAACGTAGATTCCGTACCATTGAAATCAAGGAACCCAAAGCAGAAGAAGTTTATCCTATGTTAAAAGAATCTGTTAAACGTCTAGAACAATTCCATGGTGTAAAAATTTCAAGAAAAATGATTGATAAAATTATTTTTTATTCTTCTTGCTTTGATTACACCACTTGTAATCCTGATAGAACAATTAGTCTTGTTGACTTGTCTATGGTTTCGGCGAAATTAACTCATCAAAAGTATGTCACTCAATCTGCTATCCTTGAAAACTTTGAAGCTAACTTTGAAGCATACAATAAAATGCCTTCTGATGTCATTAGTGCTACTGCTTACCATGAAGTTGGACATTATATTGTTAGTCGCTTCTCCAAAAAATTAATTGATTTTGATGTATTAGCAATTACAATTATCCCAACTGAAAATTATTTAGGTCAAAACGTTTTGGATCCAACAGATATTACTCCTTGTCCAGACATGGATTACTATTCTGATCTAATTGGTATGTATCTTGCTGGTAGAATTTCCGAAACAATTTTTTCAAACACAAGATATAATGCTGGAGCAAGTTCTGATCTGGATGTTGCAACCAAATATGCATATGATATGGTAACAAAATATGGTATGCGTTCTGATGTAGGAACAAATCGTGTTTTTCTTAATACAGAACAATACCATATGCAAACTTCAACAATTACTAATAAAGTTAATGCTGAAATTGACAAAATCATAAAAAATGCATATGATAAGGCCTTAAATCTCTTAAAAGAACACTCCAAATTAGTCCACGTTTTGGTTGAAAAACTACTTGAAAATGGCATGTTGAGCAAACTTGAATTAGAGGAAATTATTAAATCTGTTGAAGGTTCTGGTGAATAATATGTAGTAAAACTCTTTGGCAGGGACTTTGTCCCTGCCTTTCTTTTGTTATACATATATGTACTTTTTTATTTCTTCATATTTATTCTCTCCTATTCCATTAACACTTTTTAATTCCTCTATTGACTTAAATTTTCCGTTTTCTTTTCTGTAATTTATAATTTTTAATGCTAACGATGGACCTATTCCCGGTAAAGTTTCTAATTCTGTTTGTGTTGCTGTATTAATATTTACATTAGATACTTTGAAGGCAGATTCGCTTTTTGTATCTACTGTTGTTGCATTTTTATTACTATCATTTTTTTCATCTCCAGAACTCATTGTTATATATTCAAAATTAGGATTATTTTTTAATTCTATACTACTTGGAATATTTACTTTCATTCCATCTTGTAACATATATACTAAATTGACTTTCATAATATCAGCCTTTTGTGTGATCCCACCTGCACAATCAATTGCATCAACTATTCTGCTTCCAATAGGTAAAACAACTATTCCAGGATTATTCACTTCCCCTGTTATATAAATATATATCTTTTCATTACCATTTATAATTTCATTTTCGAAATCTTCTACATTTTCTGTACCTTCTTCTATTTTTTCTTCTACATCATCAATAACTTCATCTTTTAGTATATTTTTTTCTTCAAAATTTTCTTCTTCGTCTTTCTTAAATATGTCATCTGCTTCTTCAATTATTTCTATCTCATTATTATTATCCACCATCATTTCCTCTATAATTATATATGAGGCAACTAATATTACTATTATACATACTATTATAAAAAACTTATTTTTTATAATCTTTAATAATTTATCTTTTATATTCATAAAAATCAATCCTTTCTTAATTTTTTCAAATTTATATTAATATCCTTGAATTTAATCTTAAAATACGTTATTATATTGATACAAGAAAGGATGTTAATACATATGAAAAAACGTTTTTTTATAATTATATTATTAATTGTAACTTTATTTAATTTATATACTACTTTATCTTTTGCAGATGATACTGTACCAGATTCTGATTTTCAAATTTATTCGGCTGGTTCAGTTTTAATGGATGCATCAACAGGAAAAGTTTTACTTCAAAAAGATATGAATCTTCAATTATATCCAGCTAGTACAACAAAAATTTTAACAGCTATAATTGCAATTGAAAAATTAGATTTAACTTCAAAATTAACAGCAAGTCGTTCTGCAATAATGGCAATTCCTTCAGGATATTCAAATGCTGGAATAAAAGTTGGAGAATCTTTAAGTGTAAATGATTTATTAGAAATGTTCTTAATACACTCTGCAAACGAAGTTGGATATATTTTTGCAGAAGAAATATCTGGTAATATTGAAAATTTTGCAAATTTAATGAATCAAAAAGCATTAGAACTTGGTTGCACAAATACACATTTTACTAATCCTAGTGGAATTCATGACGTTAATCATTATTCAACAGCTTATGATATGGCTCTTATAGCTAAATATTGCATGAGAAATGAAACATTTAGAAATATAGTTAACAAAAAAAGTTGTAAATTTTCAGCAACAGATTTATATCCTGAAGAACGATATTTTAAAAATACAAATAGTTTATTAGATTCATCTAATAGATATTATTATGAATATGCTATAGGAATAAAAACTGGTTTTACTACACAAGCTAAAAATTGTTTAATTGCTGGTGCAAAAAAAGATGGAATCGAATTAATTGCTGTTATGTTAGGCGCTGAAGCTACTGAAAACGGTCAAAGTGGACGATATGTAGATGCAAAAAATCTTTTTAATTTTGGTTTTGAAAATTACGAAATCAAAAAATTTTTAAATGAAGGAACAAAAGTTGCTGAAATAAAAGTAAAAAATGCTACCAAAGATACTCAAACATTAAATTTAATTGCAAATGCTTCTCTTTCTACTACATTTCAATCAAATTTTGATACCACAAGCCTAATTCCTTCTATAGAAATAAAAGAAAATATTTCTGCTCCAATTGCAAAAGATGCTATTCTAGGAAAAATTTCTTATAACATTGATGGTATAATTTACGAAGCTGATTTAATAGCTGAAAATGATGTTATAAAATCGAATTTTATAGAAACACTTCTTCAAATTTTATTAGCAATAATTGTTCTAATATTAATAGCTGAATTTTTCTCACATAAACGAAAAAAACAAAAGAATAATAAAAAAAATTTAAGAAAAAATAGTTCTGTATATAAATTTAATCTTGAATAAAATTAATTTGATATAAATTATGGAGGGAGATTTTCCCTCCACTTTTATTTATAATCTTTTCCAATTATAATTGTAACATCTGTATTATTAGAAGCTGTTGCACTTGAAGATAAAACACCAACTCCTAATAATTCTTGTATTTGTTCTATATATTTTCCATCAACATCTGTATTATTGATTATTGTCGTTTTAGATATAACTTCAACATCATTTGTTTTTACATTATATCCTTTTTCTTTTAATAGTTTTTGAACTTTGTTTAATTTATTTTTTGAACCAGAAGCATTTAACACTTCTATCTTTATTTCATTAGTTTCACTTGTTGGAATATCAATAACTTGTCCATTGTTATCTGTATTAGAAGTTTCTTCTTCATTTTCTTCATTTTCGAAATACAATGATTCAACTAATTTCTTTGCTTCTGTTTTATTTGTTAATATAAACCAATATGGTGCATATAAATTTCCACTCTGTGTTGGTCCTACTGAAGTACCTGGTAATACAACACTCTTTAAATTTTCTACATTAAAATTAATTGCATATGGTACATATGATTTTATATTGGATATTGAAATATTAGTTTCTACATATTCATATATAATATCTATTATATCTTTTATTTTTAATATATTTTTAGCCTGTAAAGTTTGCTTTGCTGTTGCCATTATGAAATTTCTTTGTGTTTTCATTCTTCCAATATCATCAGAACCATATTCTGCAGGATAGCCCGTCCCATCATCATTTTTTCTAAATCTCAATAGCTGTTCTGCATGATTTCCATCAAGAACTTGTAATCCTTTACTTAATTCTATACTTAATCCTTGTGTATCATCATGATAATTCATATTTATTGGAACATCAAATTCAACTCCACGTATTACATCAACTAGTTTTATTAATGCTTCATTATCAACAACCATATAATATTTTAAATCAAGGCCTGTCAATTCATTTACTTTTGCAAGTATTCTATCAATCCCTTTTGTATATAATGCATTTATTTTTTCATTTGGTGTTCCTTGAGAATGATCTTTCCCTGTATATGTATCTCTTGGTATAGATAATAATGATGCTGTTTGATCTTTTGGATTATATGTTGCAACCATTATTGTATCTGTAATTTTTCCGCCCAAGTCAGTACTTACACCTAATAACAAAAACTGTATTGGCTCTAATTCTTCTAGCGTTTCTCTATCATTTCCAACCAAAGTTGCTAATAATCCTTGAACTCCTCCTCCATTAACATGTGTTTTATACCCAAAGATTCCTACACATATTATTAATAATATAATTATCAAAAATAATATTTTTTTTACTACTTTTGACTTCTTTTTCTTCTTTTTCAAATAAATCCTCTCCTATATATTTTTTTCCAAATATACTATAGCAGAATAATATTTTTATTTCAATATTTATACAAATAATTAATAAAATATTCACAAACATTTCACATTTTAATGCCTATTTTTTAAATATAAAATTTAATAGAACATTATTATTATAAAATATTTTTGTAATATATGTTTCTGATATAACATTTGAAATTGTTGTATTTCCTGTTATATATGTTATTGCAAATATTATTGCTAATATTATATATATAATTATAAGTGCTTTTAAAATTCCATATATAATGCCTCCAGCTTTATTAAACTGTTTTAATATTGGTAAGCTCATTATCAAATCTGCTATTATTGTTAATAAAATTGCTAATATTCTAACAACTACAAAAATTCCTAAAAATGCACATACATTAATGATTTTAGTAGAAACAACTTCTGATGCCTCAATTACAATCTCATTTTTTGTTTTATTTACAGCATCATCAACGTATGATTGCATATATTGCATCATTCCTTTATCTGATGTATCATTTTCATTACTCTCTGTTGTAAGAGTATTTATTATTGATTCTTTAATCTTTTCATCTATTTCTGTATTTTTTATAATTATATTCGTAACTGGTTTATATAATATCATCGCAAGAATTAAAGATACTATTACTGCCACTAATCCAACCGCTAATTTTACTAAACCTTTTTTATAACATATAATCACATTTAATAATATTATTACTATTAATATTACATCTAAAACTATTCCCATTCTTCTCTCCTTACTTTTATTAAAAATTTATTATTGCAATATTATCACTATATACTATTGCTACTAAATTATCTGTCATAACTACATTATTAATTTCTGAATTAGATTTATATCTTTTTATTAAAATCCCATTAGTATTTACAATATGTAGTTCTGTTCCAAAGTTTATTGCAATCTTATTTTCTGATGTTGTTAAAGCCTTTGCAACATTACTTGTAATGTACTGTTTCTTTTTATTATTGTTAGGATTTACTATATCCAAATATGTATCTGATGTATATTCACCTGATGATGTTTCTTCAATTAAAACAATTCTATTGTTTAAATTTATTGTTGTAAATGCTAATTTTTTTTCATCATATTTTACAAATTCTTTGTTTTCATTTTCATAAAATATATCTATAGAATCATTATACATACAAATAAGTCTATTATTTTCCTGATATTTTATTTTCATTATTAATTTTCCAGTTGTTGCTTCATATTTATTTATAAATGCTTCATCTGGATTTGTCTGCGCCAAATCCATTGATACAATTTGTACACTAGATTTTATTATTATTCCTGATAAATCTACTTCAGCTATAGCTAGATATTTACTATCTTGCGAAATACTAACATCTACTACTCTCGCTGTTCTTAAATTTGTTTTAAATATTTCTTTTCCATTTCTATCAAATACATCAACTACAGATTTATAACTTGTATTTGATATTACAACAGATAAATAACCATTTCTGTTAACACTTATTTGTGTAATATTTCCTTCAATATTATTTTCATACATTTTCTCTTTTCCTGAAATTAGACAAATTTTTTGTCCATTTTTTTCACAAACAGCCAAATATCTTCCTGCAGCAGAGAATTCGGCATTAGTAATATCTATTTCTATAGCTCCTTCTTTTGAACCAATTCTATTATAAAATTCTAATGTCTTTTTTCTTAATATACAAATATATTTATCATAAGCAAAAACTTGAACATTTTCATCTTTGTTTATAGTTATACTTTTTACTTTAGATTGCGCTACTTCCTTATTTATTATTTTTTCATCACACAATTTTCGAAAATTTACATTGTAAAAATATACACATGTTAATACAATTGTTGTAATAATAATTAATATAAATATTAATAATATTGTAAATTTTATTACTCTATTTCTTCGTCGATTCTGAAGCTCATTTGCTAAAAAATCTTTCATTTTACTTTTGTTTCCTTTCACCTATAATATTCTTTAGTTTATCACAATTTATATAGATTTTACAATATAATTATTAAATTTTATTTAACTTATACTTTTAATATTTAATTTATAAAAAATATAATAACAATTTGTAATATCCCTATATATCCAAATACAGGATATATAAAATTTAATAATTTTGAAAAACCAATATTGCTCATAAGCAAACTCGTTATACACATAAATAGCACAAATTGTGGATAACTATTACTATTTTTACTTATATTCTGAAGAAAACCTATTCCAACAGAAATTGCTGTTGTAAAAATTGAAGCTAAAACTATAAATGCATATATTTTTTTATACTTATTAAAATAATTACTTATTATATATACAATTGGCATTTCTTGATTTTCAATTTCTTTTATATTTGCATTTAATAATAGGAAAAATATACTTATTGATAGAATTAATATAATAATTGTTACTAATATAGATACTTTCTTTATATTCTTTTCTTTAGTAATTTGCTTTTTTAATGATATTAATACTGGCATTAATAAAATAAAATTATAACTATTATAAATAAGCATACTTAATATCCAATTATTTTTCATTTGATAAAAATCTATAGTTCTTATTTGTACAATATTTTTTATTCCAATAAAAAATATAAAAAAAATAAGAAATGGAACAATAAAATTGCTTGCTTTCAAAACTCCTTTTATATTTGAAAAAAACACAATAACACATAATAAATTTAAAACAATACTCCCTATAATTCTATTTATCCCTATCTCTTGTTCGAAATATGCTCCAAATCCTGCTACCATTATATAAAAAGAAACTAATAACAATACATTAACTATCCACAAAATAACATTTCTTATCTTAGTATTTTTAATAAACAAATTCAAAAAATCATTATAGTTATATACTTGCTTTTGGTAAATTATTTTTAAACTTTTATATATAAATATTCCAATTAATATACTCATTATTAATATACCATATATTCCATTTTTTCCATATATATAAAAAAAAGAAAAAATCTCTTGACCAGATGCAAATCCAGCTCCAATTAATGCCCCAATTATTACTAATGTTATAGATATTACTTCTATCATATATCACCTCTCAATATATATAATATATTAACAAAAATGAGCTTTTATACATAACAAAAAAACATTCAACTCTAAATTAAAAGTTGAATGCTTTTTTATTATTTTCTTCTTTTTCTAGCAATCCATATAATTATTCCAAATATTATTATTATTACCGGTATTATAAATATAATCATTTTTATTATTGAGTCTTGTTGTGCAGTAACTGTATATGTTTCTGAATCATCATCTTTTCTTATTGTTATTGTATTATTTCTTTCTGTCAAATGTGAAACTGAATTTAATATAATATCTTTATTATTATACAAATCTACAGCATACATGTAATATTGACTACTAACAGGTATTTGTAAATCCATTGCACTAACTTCACTTGAATAAATTACCAATTCTGATGAAATATCATCAGATATTTTCTTTGTAACATCTGCACCAACAATAAATGAGCCTTCTTCACTATCTTGTTCTGTTCTTGAATATGATTGTATATCAAAATTTGTTCTAATAAAAGATGTTGAACCTGTAGATGCTATTGTTTCATATGTTACACCTAATTCATTTAACTTATCTGAATCTTGAAATTGTATACTTCCTGCATCTACAAAACACATTTTCATTGCCATATTTATATTACTCATAAAACTAGATGAAACATCTGCAATTACAAATTCTGGAGCATTTTGTAACATTTTTGATGTATCTTGTTCAAAAACAGCACCAAAATTAATTGATATTCCATATTCCGCAAGTATTGCATTTAAATTTGGTGTTTCGACATTTAAAACATTTTGAGATGTTAACATCAATATTTTTCCACCATTTTTAATATATTCTAATATTTTATCTCTTTCTAATTCATTTAAGTCCTCTTTTAAAGTTGTTATTACTAAACAATTACAATCCTCTGGTACTGAACCTGATGTTAAAATATCTAAATATTTAACTTCATTTGATTCATCTTGCAATTTTTGAGTTACACTTGATAAAGCTTGTTCAGATTGATAATATGACTTGCTTGATAAAACATATATTACAGGCTTTTTATCCATTGAAAGTTCCACTATAGCATTTGTAATTGCTTCTTCTGTTAAATCTATTTGTTTATTTGTAGAATAATCATATGTTGATAAATCATTTGATGTTAATGTTTTTTCTTTTTCTCCTTCTTTTATTACAATCAACATATCTGTATCACTTAAATTATATTTTGTTTTTAAATCTACTCTTGATGATAAATCTGAAATTTCTTCAACTTTTATTCTATCATTTAATATTGTATATTTTTTAGCATAATCTATTAAATATCTATAATTTGTTGCATTAATTAATTGTATTGTTACATCTTGATTTAAATCACTTAGTTTTGTTTTTGTTTCATCTGATAATGAATACAATTTTTTCTCTGTAAAATCTAAATTTTCAACATTTACTTTTTCAACTAGCATATTTAACCCAATATAACAAGCTATTACTATCAAAACTAATAATAAAGTAGTAGTTCCTTTTATCAGCCATTTGTTTTTTATGATTTCTAAAAACTTTTTCAATTTTTCTCTTTCCCTTTCTTAAACTATTTTACTAATTTTCGTCTTTGCATTACAATTATTGTGAATGATATAAACATTGCTGTAAATGATGTTAATCCAATTATTTCTTTCAATGATATTACTCCTCTTGGAAAATAACTATAAAAATTCATTATAGAAAGATTTTCAAAAAAACTATTAAGATCTTGCATAAATAATGTCATTACTAAAAATGCAATTGTTATTATTCCAGCAATTATTTGATTTTCTGTAATACTTGATGCAAACATTCCTATTGATATTGCTGCTGCACTTACTAATATAAATCCTAACATATGTACTAATACTGCTGAAAGATTAGGTTCCCCAAAAAATTTTACAATAAAGAAATACATAAATGATACTAATAATGTTATGATTATTACACACATTGCTGCTATAAATTTTCCAAATACTACACCAACCATACTTACTGGTGATGTTAATATTAATTGCTCTGTTCCAGACTTTCTTTCTTCTGCAAACATTCTCATTGTTAATATCGGTGCAATAATTATTAATCCATATAATGCTGTATAATAATATAATGCTCCTAAATCAACTGTTGGACTGCTTATTACTGTTAAATGGAAAAATACGCTAAATACAAATAAGAATATTCCTATTACAACATATCCTATAGGAGATAAGAAATAACTTTTAAATTCTTTTTTTAATATTGCAAACATTATTTGTCCTCCTTTTTATTTTCTTTTTCACTAATTTCTTTTTCGTCTTTATCATCGTTTTGATTCTCTTGATCATTTTCTTCTGTTGTATTGTTTGAATTTGTAGAATCATTTATTAATTTCATAAATGCGTCTTCTAATGTTGCATCAGCTTTT
>ERZ859980.826-NODE-826-length-15882-cov-1.541922_pt1 | contig 15882 bp, 16 predicted proteins | sample MGYA00509984_ERZ859980 | MGnify/ENA primary metagenome ERZ859980 (study PRJEB30046, sample SAMN00715173) | human gut metagenome | study: EMG produced TPA metagenomics assembly of the A metagenome-wide association study of gut microbiota in type 2... | reverse complement strand
CAGTGCACCTCCAGGGACTCGAACCCTGGGCCCACTGATTAAGAGAAACCAACGCGCAACAATCATCAATTTCCGGAATTACGCAAATTCGTCGTTTTTAGCGTTTTATCGTAAATTAGCATTTTGCATCCGCTGCATTCTTTGCACCTGTTGTTCCCTCTTGCATCCGTTATCCAGCCGTTCCGGTGTGCAAAAAGTGTGCAAAAATGTGCAGAGCCAAAATCAGCCCCTTAAAACAGGGATCGGATTTTTATGCAAAGCCGGGAAATCGGTCGGGTTCGAGCCCAAAATGGCAGCTGCAATCTAGCCTGTTCAGACCGAGCATCAAATGTACATCCACAACTACGATTCATGGCAGGGATTTGGACAACTGCGATCTCTTATAAATCCAAAGCAGCTCTTTCTATGTGGACTTTTCTGGGTGGAAATACCCAGAGGGTTCACTTTTTTTATTTTATCGACAGCGCCTCCATCCGGGCTATACTGCTGTTTTGACATCTATTTGGCAGCAAAACCCTGAAGGATCACGACTCGTTATAAAGCGTGACGGATTTCAGACAAAAGCGCACAAGGCTTGAACAAAGCCGTAAGATCACTTTCTGGAGCGACAAAGACTTATACAATCTTTGTTTCGATGCAGGACCCTTTTCCCCTCTTAATACTTTTAGCGGTATTATGGCCTTGCAAGAAAGAAATGAGGTGAACAATTATGAGCATTACAAATGCGGCGAGAAGATTTGAACAGAGATTTGACGCAAAAGCGGAGCGCTTTATTTGGCATCATCCGCTACTTGGCTTCATCTCCATCTTTGTTGGAATGCCATTACTGGTTTTGGCGTGTGTCTGTATCAGTACGATCGTTATCGCCTTTCCTATGGCATGGCTTTTGGGTTGGTTGTAATCTTTATTTCATCTTTAAACGCTCAAAAGATCACTAATGCCATTTTTAGAGGAAAGGGTTTATGATATTGGGGACATCAAAAAAGGAGGATAGCTCTTATGCAAATGCTAATTGCACTCATAGGTGTATGTGCGGCAGCAATGCTGCTGTGGTATGTCTATATTTTAATGAAGGGAGATGATCAGGCATGAGCGCCATGATTCAGTATGTTTTATACCTTGCCATTCTGGTTGTTTTGGCAATTCCGCTGGGCGCATACATAAAAAACGTCATGAGCGGCGAGAAAACTTTTTTGTCCAAAGTTCTGACACCGTGCGAAAACCTGATTTACAAGGTTATGCGTGTAGACAGAGAAGAACAGATGACATGGAAAAAATATGCGGTAAGTGTACTGACTTTTTCCGGTATCGGGCTTGTTTTTCTGTTCCTGCTTCAACTTCTGCAGGGAGTTCTTCCCGGAAACCCGCAGCATCTTTCCGGTGTGAAATGGGATTTGGCATTTAACACTTCTGCAAGTTTCATTACCAATACAAACTGGCAGGCATATTCCGGTGAATCCACATTGAGTTATCTCACTCAGGCTTTAGGTCTGACTGTTCAGAACTTTGTTTCCGCAGCTACAGGTATCGCCGTTCTATTTGCATTGATCCGTGGCTTTATCAAGGTGAAATCCTCCGGGTTGGGAAGCTTTTGGGTGGACTTGACCCGCATTGTGGTTCACATCCTACTCCCGCTGAATCTGGTCATTTCTCTGTTGCTGGTAGGCGGCGGCGTGATTCAGAACCTGAAAAGTGCAGAAACAGTATCCCTTGTAGAACCGATTGCCGTCAGTGCAGAAGGCGAAATCCTTGAGGATGCGGTAATTGACTTAGACACCGAAACCGTCACTGTAGATGGCGAAATCGTTTCGAATGCACAGATCATCACCGAGCAGTTCGTACCGATGGGTCCTGCGGCCAGCCAGATCGCAATCAAACAGACCGGCACCAACGGCGGCGGTTATATGGGCGTCAACTCCGCACATCCTTTGGAAAATCCCAATGCCTTTACCAATCTGATCGAAATGATTTCCATTCTGCTGATTCCGGCGGCACTGTGTTTCACATTCGGTTCTGCGGTAAAGAACAAGAAGCAGGGTGTTGCAATCTTTATGGCAATGTTTCTCTGCCTGGTTGTTGCTTTGGGCTGTATCGCCGTCACTGAACAGGTTGGCACCCCCCAGCTTGCACAAAACGGCGCAGTCAATATGTCAATGGCAGAACAGGCAGGCGGCAATATGGAGGGCAAGGAGACTCGCTTCGGCATTGCAGGGTCCTCTACATGGGCAGCTTTCACCACAGCAGCCTCCAACGGCGCTGTAAACTCCATGCATGACAGCTACACGCCTCTTGGCGGCATGGTGACTATGCTGCTGATGCAGCTCGGCGAGGTCGTTTTCGGCGGCGTGGGCTGCGGCCTTTACGGTATGCTTGCTTTTGCCATTCTGGCGGTGTTTATTGCCGGTCTGATGGTAGGCCGCACTCCGGAATTCCTTGGCAAGAAAATTGAGCCTTATGAGATGAAATGGTCGGTACTGGTTTGCCTTGCAACACCCATTGCAATTCTGGTCGGCAGCGGCCTTGCCGCTGTAGTACCCTCTGTCATGGATAGCCTGCATAACGGCGGTGCCCACGGTTTCTCTGAAATGCTGTATGCCTACTCATCCTGTGGCGGCAATAACGGCTCTGCCTTTGCCGGTTTCAATGCGAATACCGTATTTCTGAATGTAAGCCTGGGACTGGTGATGCTCTTTGCCCGGTTCCTGCCCATCATCGGCACACTTGCAATCGCAGGCAGCCTGGCTGGGAAAAAGAAAATTGCCACGACTGCGGGCACCTTGTCTACCACAAATGGAATGTTTGTTTTCCTGCTGATTGTTGTGGTATTGCTGATCGGTGCGCTGAGCTTCTTCCCGGCGCTTGCCCTTGGTCCGCTTGCTGAGTTCTTTGGCAGCGTTGCGTAAAGGAGGTTTACAGATATGCGTACAAAACAGAAAAGTGCTTTTGCCGACCGGAAAATGCTCGGCAGGGCAATTAAAGATTCTTTTGTGAAATTGAGCCCGAAAACACAGGCAAAAAACCCGGTCATGTTTCTGGTTTTTGTGTCTGCGATCTTGACCAGTATCCTTTGGGTGGTATCCCTGTTCGGGTTAAAAGACGCTCCAAGCGGATATACACTGGCGATTGCCATTATCCTTTGGTTTACCGTGCTATTTGCCAACTTTGCCGAGGCCATTGCAGAAGGTCGTGGTAAAGCACAGGCAGATTCTCTCCGGGCATCCCGTAAGGACGTAGACGCGCATAAGATCCCCTCTGTCTCGGAGAAGGACAGCGTGACTGTGGTTCCATCCGCCCTGCTGAAAAAAGGGGAACTGGTGATTGTCAAAGCCGGAGAGCAGATTCCGGCAGACGGCGAAGTCATAGAAGGTGCGGCATCTGTGGATGAAAGCGCCATCACCGGCGAATCCGCTCCTGTAATTCGTGAGGCAGGCGGCGACCGCAGCGCTGTGACCGGCGGCACCACTGTACTGTCGGACTGGATCGTTGTCAGAGTGACCAACGAAGCCGGAGAGAGCTTTCTGGACAAGATGATTGCGATGGTAGAAGGTGCTGCCCGAAAGAAGACGCCCAACGAAATTGCTTTGCAGATTTTTCTGGTAGCCTTGTCCATTATCTTTATCTTGGTGACAGTCTCCCTCTACACTTATTCCATTTTTTCTGCAAAGCTGGCGGGAATTGAGAATCCCACCTCTGTAACAACTCTGGTAGCGCTGCTGGTATGCCTTGCGCCTACTACCATTGGTGCCTTGCTTTCCGCCATCGGTATTGCCGGTATGTCCCGACTGAACCAGGCAAATGTTCTGGCCATGAGTGGTCGTGCCATTGAAGCCGCCGGTGATGTAGACATTCTGATGCTTGACAAAACCGGAACCATCACCCTGGGCAATCGACAGGCATCGGAGTTCATTCCGGTAGATGGTGTAGATATTCAGGAACTGGCAGACGCCGCTCAGCTTTCTTCTCTGGCCGATGAAACCCCCGAGGGCAGAAGCGTCGTTGTGCTGGCAAAGGAGCAGTTTGGAATTCGTGGCAGAAGCCTTCAGGACAAGAATATGCATTTTGTCCCATTTACTGCCGTGACCCGTATGAGCGGCGTCGACTTTGACGGCAACGAAATCCGAAAAGGCGCAGCAGATGCCATGCAGAGTTATGTGACCCATGCAGGCGGAATATATTCTCCGGACTGTGATCGAGTTGTCAAGTCTATTGCGTCCAAGGGCGGCACACCTCTGGTTGTGGCTAAGAACCACAAGATTCTCGGCGTTATCTATTTGAAGGATATTATCAAGCAGGGTGTGAAGGAGAAATTCGCAGATCTGCGGAAAATGGGCATCAAGACCATTATGATCACCGGCGACAATCCGATTACTGCTGCGGCCATTGCTGCCGAGGCCGGTGTGGATGACTTCCTTGCGGAAGCAACGCCGGAAGGAAAGCTGGCAATGATTCGTGATTATCAGGCCAAGGGTCATTTGGTCGCCATGACAGGCGACGGCACCAACGACGCTCCGGCTTTGGCACAAGCAGATGTTGCAGTTGCCATGAACAGCGGCACACAAGCAGCAAAAGAAGCAGGTAACATGGTGGATCTGGACTCTTCCCCCACAAAACTGATCGACATTGTGCGCATCGGCAAACAGCTTTTGATGACACGAGGCAGCCTGACTACCTTCTCCATTGCCAACGATGTGGCAAAATACTTTGCCATTATTCCGGCGCTGTTTATGGGACTTTATCCGGGACTGTCTGCTCTGAATATTATGGGGCTGCATTCCCCGCAAAGCGCTGTCCTCTCTGCGATTATTTATAATGCACTCATCATTATCGCGCTCATTCCGTTGGCACTGAAAGGTGTGAAATACCGTGAGGTCTCTGCCGGAAAGCTGCTGTCACGGAACCTGCTGGTTTATGGTCTGGGCGGTCTGGCGGCTCCCTTTATCTTTGTGAAACTGATTGATGTTCTGCTGGTGTTTACCGGCCTGGTATAAGGGGGAGACAAAATATGAATGCGATAACAAAGAAAACAATCTCGTATTTTGAAGGAATTCTTGGCATGACCTTAGCCGTCCTATGTGTGATTACGCTGCGTTTCGCCCTGTGGGAACCGGAATTGCTTCAGAAAATTTTTCTCACCATCTTCGGATAAGGGGGTATATATTATGAAAACAATGAAAAGTGTACTGCCAAAGGCAGGTATGATCTTTTTAATCTTTACGCTGCTGTGCGGCGTGATCTATACGGGTGTTGTCACAGGAATTGCTCAGCTTATTTTCTCGGATAATGCCAATGGAAGTATCATTGAAGTAGACGGGAAAAAATATGGCTGTGAATTACTTGGACAGCAATATACAGATGAAGCCCATATGTGGGGGCGCATTATGAATATTGATGTTTCAACCTATACGGATGAAAACGGAAAGGCACTGATGTACGCCGCTCCCTCCAACCTCTCTCCGGCAAGCGAGGAGTATGCACAGCTCGTGGCAGAGCGGGTAGAAAAGCTCCGGGCTGCCGATCCGGACATGGACGAAACGGCCATTCCGGTGGACCTGGTTACTTGTTCCGGCAGTGGGCTTGATCCCCATATTTCCCCGGCAGCAGCGGAATATCAGGTAGCACGCATTGCAAAGGCAAATGATATGACCGAAGATGAAGTGCGTGAGATCATCCAAAACTGCACCGACGGACGATTCCTTGGCATCTTTGGTGAAGAGACCGTCAATGTGCTGGAAGTCAATCTGATGCTGGACGGTATTCTGGAGGGGTGAAATGAACATAGCTAAAATCATGATTCCCAAAATCTCCACTGTATTTCTTCATGAAAAGGATACGATTCGTCAGGGATTGGAACGGTTTATGGTACATGGCTATACCGCTGTCCCGGTACTGAATGATCAGGAACAGTATATTGGAAGCGTGACGGAGGGAGATTTCCTCCGCCACCTTCTTGCTTGCCAGACAACAGACTTGAAAGTACAGGAGGGCTACCGACTTGGCAGCATTGTTCGCAGAGATTTTTGCCCTGCGTTACAAATAGATGCAGATTCCGAGCAGGTTGTAACTTCAATGCTGAATCAGAATTTTGTCCCCATCGTTGATGGCCGGAATGCTCTATGCGGGATTCTGACAAGGAAACGGCTGATTGAATTTCTGGCACAAGCTCGTGATAAAAAAGAATAAGTCCTGCATCTTTAGACGGCCTTAATACAGATACGCATTCTCTTTTACCTTCTTTACTTCCTTTGATTTATAATTAAGGGCACATAAAGGGGTATAAAGGAGGATTGCAGTTATGGGAGTAGTGTTGTTAAAAAGGAAGTTGACTTCGTTTCAAATTATCATCCTCGGGTTTTCCGGTGTGATCCTTTTCGGCACCTTCCTTTTGATGTTGCCGTTTTCCAGCCGCAGCGGACTGGCGACGCCTTTCTCGGAGGCATTGTTTACTTCTACTTCAGCAGTCTGTGTAACCGGACTCATTATACATGATACGGCAACATACTGGTCGGCCTTCGGCCAGTTTGTCATTTTACTGCTGATTCAGATTGGAGGCATGGGGGTTATTACCGTAGCCGCATCCTTTGCAATGATTTCCGGTCGGAAGATTTCTTTGATGCAGCGCAGTACCATGCAGGAGGCGATTTCAGCGCCAAAGGTAGGAGGAATCGTTCGCCTGACCGGCTTTATCGTCAGGGTGACACTGGTGACGGAACTGCTGTGTGCAGCCGTGATGGCACCGGTGTTTTGCCGTGATTTCGGGAAAATTGGCCTTTGGATGGCACTGTTTCATTCCGTGTCTGCTTTTTGCAACGCAGGCTTTGATCTGTTGGGTGTGCGCACTCCCTTTTCCTCCCTGACCAGCTATGCAGCGAATCCAGTCATAAACTTTACGATTATGTTCTTGATTGTGTTTGGCGGCATTGGCTTTCTGACTTGGGATGATATTCGGACAAATCGATTGCATTTGCACAAATATCGGATGCAGAGTAAGGTGATTCTTTGTACCACAGCGGTTTTATTGATCGTTCCGGCCATGTACTTTTATTTTTTTGAGTTTGCTGATCTCACCCGAAAGGAACGGCTTTTATCTTCTCTTTTTCAAGCCGTGACACCACGAACGGCGGGTTTTAATACGGTGGATTTAACGGATTTGAGTGAGGCGGGACAATTTATCACCCTTGCGCTGATGCTGATCGGCGGTAGTCCCGGGTCTACCGCAGGCGGTTTGAAAACAACAACCATTGCTGTTTTGCTTACTACTGCAATTTCCACCTTTCGGCGCAGAGAAAATGCACACCTCTTTGGACGTCGCATCGATGATGATGTCGTAAAAAACGCAGCGACCATTTCGCTTATGTATATTACGCTATGTTGTACCGGTGGCCTTATCATCAGCGTTTCCGAAGGACTTCCCATGCTTACCTGCCTTTTTGAAACTGCCTCGGCTGTTGGCACAGTCGGCCTGTCCCTGGGAATTACGCCGGAACTGAATCTGCTCTCACGGAGTGTTTTGATTCTGCTGATGTTTTTTGGACGAGTCGGTGGCCTTACCTTGATTTTTGCGGCCTTGTCCAGTGCACAAAAGAAAGTTTCAAAACTACCAATGGAAAAAATAACAGTAGGATAAGCTGGAGTTATCTATTTCTTCAGACACAGTGCTGAAAGCAGGAGATACCATGTTGGCGTTGGGAAGTAACAGAAATTTGCAAAAGTGCTTTCATACTTGATTTCAAAAAATCAAGGAAATTGGAGGTGAATCCATGCGGGATGTTATTTTACTTGTAAGTACATCCGCTATATGTATTTTTGGGTATTTTCTGATGGATAAACTGGATGCTTTTCTGGAAAACAATCGGAATGAGCAAGAAAATGCTCTGACTTACGGCGAAAACAGCTTGCGAATTGGTTTTTCCAACCCATTAATGGCAGGCGGTCTCGCAGATGCTTTCGAGACTTACGGCAAACAGCATCCGGATGTCTCTATCCATATTTTCAGCGGAGAAGAAAGTGAATTGTGCGGAGAACTGGAAACACACAAATTGGACATAATTTTTTTACCAGAGAATACAGACATAGCAAAAAAAACTCATTATAATGCACGGATGGTGCTTCTTCGCTGCGCCCCAGTTGTGATGGAATATGCTGACTTGCCCATTGAGCCGATTACCCAGAATCAAATCACACAAATAGCACTATGGAGGGATTCCCAAAAATCACCTGTCATAGATTTTTTCATGGGATGCCTGAACAAATTTGCCGTGGATCAGCCGCAGATGTAGGTTTTGACGTGGTGTGTTATAATAGGGAAAAAGGGAATCGCTTTTGCATGAGTGACAGACAGGATGGTTAAAATGGAACTGCCAAGACAAGATCCGGATCAGCTTCTTCGTGCGATCCGTAACGATGCATCCACTAAGAAAAGCGGAAAACTCAAAATCTTTTTCGGTTATGCCGCAGGTGTCGGAAAGACCTATGCCATGCTTCAGGCGGCTCATCAGGCTAAGGAGCGTGGCATCGATGTGGTTGCTGGATACATAGAACCCCATGCCCGACCCCAGACGATGGCACTTCTGGACGGCTTGGAGCAGCTTCCTGTGAAACAAGTTGCTTACGAAGGAATGACCCTTCGTGAATTTGATATTGATGCTGCGCTCAAGCGAAAGCCCCAGCTCATACTGGTGGATGAGTTGGCCCATACCAACGCCGAAGGCAGTCGGCACACGAAGCGGTATCAGGATGTTCAGGAACTGCTAAATACTGGAATTGATGTCTATACGACTGTAAATGTCCAACATATCGAGAGTCTCAACGATACAGTAGCCTCTATCACCGGAATTCTTGTGCGGGAGCGCATTCCGGATTCCACCTTTGATCAAGCAGATCAGGTAGAACTGGTGGATATTGAGCCTGCGGAGTTGCTGGAACGACTGGCAAGTGGAAATGTGTACCGGGAAGATCAGGCGCAGCGGGCAACAGTTAATTTTTTCACGCTGGAAAATCTCACCGCATTGCGGGAAATCGCCCTCCGTCGGTGCGCCGACCGGGTGAACTTGCTGACGGAAAGCGCCAGAGTACAGAGCCGAGGCGATTACCATACAGACGAGCGCATTCTGGCATGTCTTTCCTCGTCGCCATCCAACGCAAAAATCATTCGGACAGCTGCAAGGATGGCAAGAGCCTTTCGGGGAACATTTACCGCTCTTTATGTGGAAACGCCAAATACAGCGGCGATGAGTGACGATGATAAAAAGCGTTTGCAGGATAATAAGCGTCTGGCCCAGCAACTTGGCGCTACGATTGAGACAAGTTATGGCGATGACGTGCCTTATCAGATTGCGGAATTTGCCCGTCTTTCCGGCATCTCAAAAATCGTAATTGGACGAAGTACCATTGCACGAAAGAATATTTTCAGCAAGCCCACCTTGACGGAACGCCTGATTTCCAGCGCACCTAATCTGGATATTCATGTGATACCGGATGCCAGCACAGGAACCAGCTATCAGGAAAAAAAGAGAAAGGCGCAGCTAGATGCGATGCCCCTGCGTGATGTTCTGAAGAGTATAGTCGTATTGCTGGCAGCTACACTGATTGGCTGTGGCTTTGACGCTCTTGGGTTCACGGAGAGTAATATTATCGCAGTTTACATATTAGGCGTACTTGTGACCGCTGTAATCACAACCAACCGACTGTGCGGGATTCTGACCTCGGTTGTCAGTGTGCTGGTTTTCAATTTCTTTTTTACCACTCCGAGACTGACATTCCATTTTGACGATCCGAACTATATTGTTACCTTTACCATTATGTTTATAGTAACACTACTTTCCGGATCTCTCGCTACCCGGCTGAAAGAAAATGCGAAACAATCTGCCCATACAGCTTACCGTACAAAGATTCTTTTTGAAACCAACCAGCTTCTGCAAAAAGAGCAGGATGAGAATGCGGTGATCACCGCTACGGCAGGGCAGCTCATGAAGCTGCTGAAAAAAGATATTGTCGTCTACCTGTCTGATGGTAAAGAACTTGCCACCCCTAACGTTTTTCGTGCTGTTAATAGCATTCAGGAAGATTTAATTTCTGAGAACGAGAAAGCAGTCGCCGATTGGGTCTTCCGAAACAATAAACACGCCGGTGCCACAACAGATACATTATCCAGTGCAAAGTGTTTATACCTTGCGATTCGGGTCAACCAGCATGTATATGGAGTGGCTGGTATTGCGGTGAACGGTATTCCGCTGGACTCTTTCGAAAACAGCGTACTCCTCTCTATTCTTGGCGAGTGCGCATTGGCGCTGGAAAACATAAAAAATGCCAAGGAGAAGGAGGAAGCGGCTGTTCTGGCACAAAATGAACAACTTCGTGCCAACCTGCTGCGGGCAATCTCCCATGATCTTCGGACGCCTTTGACAGCGATTTCCGGCAGCGCAGACAATTTGCTTGCAAATTATAAAAAAATGGACGATGCACTACGGGAGCAGACCTTTACTGATATTTATGACGATTCCATGTGGCTAATCAATCTGGTTGAAAATTTGTTGGCAGTCACACGAATTGAGGGCGGACAGGTCAATCTAACTCGGAGTATCGAACTCATGGATGAGGTCGTTTCTGAAGCACTGAAGCACATCAACAGAAAGAGTAAAGAACACACCATTCGTGTGACCAGCGGTAAAGACTTTATCCTTGCCCACATTGATGCGAAGCTGATCGTTCAGGTGATTATCAATTTGGTTGACAACGCCATCAAATATACCCCTGTCGGTTCAGTAATTGAAATACATACCGATCAAAAAGAGCAATGGGTCACGGTTTCCGTTTCCGACAACGGCCCTGGAATTCCCGATGAGCAGAAACCCCGTATTTTCGATATGTTTTATAGTGGGGCCAATAAAGTGGTCGACAGCCGCAGAAGCCTTGGATTGGGGCTGTCCCTCTGTAAGTCCATTGTGACCGCCCACGGCGGCACGATTTCCGTATCAGACAATCAGCCAAATGGCACTGTGTTCACATTTACATTACCCGCCGGGGAGGTAGAACTTCATGAATAAACCTTTGATATTAGTGGTTGAGGATGATCCATCTATACGAAATCTCATTACAACCACATTGAAAACAAATGATTATCGTTATGTGGTAGCGCCCAGTGGCTCGACAGCCATTATGGAGGCCACATCGCACAATCCTGAAATCATCTTACTGGATTTGGGCTTGCCGGATATGGATGGCGTCCAAGTCATTCAAACGGTTCGCTCCTGGTCCAATGTTCCGATTATTGTAATCAGCGCCCGAAGCGAGGATAACGATAAAATCAAGGCACTGGATGCCGGAGCGGACGATTATTTGACAAAGCCCTTTTCGGTAGAAGAACTGCTGGCACGACTTCGTGTGACGCAGCGAAGACTCTCTCTGATGACGGCAGAGATGTTTACTGCCAGTTCTGTATTTGTGAATGGTAAGTTGAAAGTGGATTATGCCGGGGGATGCGCTTATCTGGATGAAAACGAACTTCACCTGACACCCATTGAGTATAAGCTGTTGTGTCTGCTGTCCAAGAATGTCGGCAAGGTACTGACCCATACCTTTATCACACAAAATATCTGGGGCCGCAGTTGGGATAACGATGTGGCTTCCCTGCGGGTATTTATGGCAACACTGCGGAAAAAGCTGGAGCCAACAGAGGAGTCCCCGCAATACATCCAAACACATATTGGTGTGGGCTATCGTATGATAAAAGTAAATGAATGATATGAGGCCGGCCAGTGTTCGCACATGGCCGGCCTCGCTAATTGTGTTATGACGATTTCTCTTGTCCGTAAAAAATGTTGCATCTAATCGTAGTAACTCTTGGTTCAATATCGAGTTTGATTCACCCTGCTGTTCATCGTCTTTCGACAGTCTCTCATAAAGGGCAGTACGCTTGCCAATATCACGAATTTGCGCCATTTTTCACCTTCTTCCTTTGCCGGGCTTTTTCTTTTTGTGGGACATATTTAGTTGAAAGGCGTATTGCATGGTAGATGTGCTTGACGCTCCGGTAAGCGGAGCTATGCCGTATTAAGGCAGAACCCCCCTCAAGCGCCACTGTGTACTTTCAAAAGTCCCTTCGCCGCGTAGTTTTTCGTGTACATTCGTATGCCAGATGGTTTTTGTGACCATCTGGCGTATTTTTTTTGCTTCCTTTTTGCTTTGGCGGCAGAGGACTGCCGTTTTCTGCCCGCGCCCCTCCGAGTTTTGAGGTCTATTCAATGAAACTCAAAATTCAGGAGGTTTACGATGGCAAAGAAAAATAAGCTATGGTTTAGTGGTGAGAACGCGCAACTGGCTGCACGCTTTACAAAGTTCATGACCAAGGTGTTGTATGCCCGGCGCGCTTCTTACATTCGTGCACTGATGGTTAAGGCAAAGCATGAGATTTCCATTGAGGAATGCCGCGATGAGGTGGACACAGTGTACAGGCGGCTGATGAACCCGATTGAGGAAAGCGTCGAGTCCAAGCTGATGTGGGAAGGAATCAAAAAGTACCTGCACAAGCTGACGCCGAAAGAGTGCGAGGTTATGATTTCCTTATATGTAGATCATCTTTCCGTGCGGGAGACCGCAGCCAAGTTGAAGGTAGATGATAGTACCGTAAGCACGCATCACAAGAATGCCCGCGACAAGATTCGCAATGCGATGGAGGAATAATACTATGGAAGGTTTCAAGGATTTGCTTCTGCGCGCAAAGCGCGGTGATGAGGACGCTGTGGAAAAGTTGTTTGTTCAGTATGAATCGCTCCTGATCAAATGCAGCCGCGTGAACGGTTGCTCGGATGAAGAACTCTATCAGATGTTACTGATTGAGTTTTGGAGAGCGATTTCACAATTTAGGATCTAAATCTGAGCATTTTGGGCGGTGGAGCTTGTTCTCCACCGCTTTTTTTGCACCATTCCAAAAGATTTTTGCTTTGGTTATTAAAAACCACTTGACATTCGCGGGGTAGGTGCTATAATGGGGACATAAGATAAGTTTGGTTATAGATAACCATCAAACGGAACGGAGGTTGCTATGTCCCTGATAACAAAAGAATTCTATGACAGCCCGGAAAACCGATACAAGGCTGCTCAAATCGACTGGGAAATTGCGCGTTGTCTTGCTGAATCCGGCATTTCCACAGAAGGTACGGTTGCACCGGCTGCTTATCTTATGTGCAAAGCCAAACAGGATTGTATGGTTGCCGAGCTGACAATGGAATCGGTGGCAGACGGCAGGCTGGACATCCCGGAGAAATTCTCCGCTTTGTTCGGGAGTTCCATCAACACTGGCTGTCTGAAAAAGTCTGGCGTCAGTTGCTTTCCATCGCAGGTAACTACACAGAGGAAGAATTGGCATTGGCTGCGGTAATCTCGGATTCCGTTTCCGGTTATAAGTACCAGACGGCGACGCCGCAGTCCATCCTGAATTTGACGCAAAGCATCCTGCACATTCAGGAACGGGAGCAGGTCGTTGATCTTTGCTGCGGCACGGGCTCCTTTTTAATGGGGGAATCCATAAAACAACCGCAGGCTGCGTATTTCGGCTGCGACATCAACTACCAAAGCACGATGATTGCCAAGATGTGTGCGGATCTGCTGGATGAAGAAATCTCCATAGAATGCTGCGATGTTTTTCAATTTGCTGAGAATGCCAACTACCCGAAGGCAGACAAGATTTTTTCCAACTACCCGTTTGGTATGATGCTACGCAATAGTAACGATGCATCGGCGTATATGCAGCGTTTGGCACAAGCATACCCGGAGTTCAGCAAGAAAACATCCTCCGATTGGGTATTTAACGCCCTGATTTGCGACTTGCTTGCCGAAGGCGGAAAAGCGGTTGCGGTTATGACCACCGGCGCAGCACAAAACAGCACGGATATTTCCATGCGCAAATATCTGGCAGAACGGCATATGATCGAGAGCGTTATCACCTTGCCGAAGCGTATGTTTGCCCCTTACACCAGTATCGGCACCTCGCTGATTGTTTTCAGCCACGGCAATGAAGGCATCCGTCTGGTGGATGCCACCAAGCTCTGCCTGTGCGGACGCAGGCAAAACGAGTTCGGCCACAAAACATAGAGGAAATTTTGGACGCACTGCAAGCGACGGCGAGCACAGCCGAATGATTTCCATGGAGGAGCTGCGCGACAACGAATACAATTTGAGCTTGGAAACTACACAGAGGAAATGCCCGCCTTTGTCAACGGCGTACCCTTTGGGATGTCACAAAAAGCATCACAAGAGGTGCATCCATAACCGCCAATCAGCTGGACGATATGGTTTCGCAAACAGCAACCCGTGTGCAGTATCTGATGCTGGCGAACATTCAGGACGGCATTATCGATGACACGCTGCCGTATCTGACGGAGCTTGACCCAAAGTATGACAAATACTGCCTGAAAAACAACGACATCATTCTTTCCAAAAACGGCTACCCCTACAAGGTAGCGATTGCAAAGGTAGAGCCGGGGCAAAAAATCCTTGCCAACGGAAACCTGTATATCATCGAACCGGACGAAAACCGTGTAAACCCGTACTACATCAAGGCTTATTTTGACAGTGCGCAGGGCATTGCTGTATTGAAAAACATTTCGGTGGGGACGACCATCCCGAACATTGGCGTTGACAAGCTGAAAAATATTGCGATTCCGCTGCCCTCTATGGAGGAGCAGAACCGCATCGCAGAGAAATATCAGGCAACGCTGAATGAAATTGTGCGCCTGAAAAACGAGCTGACGAGCGCCGTGGACAAGCTCCACACAATTTTTGATGAGGAATGCCAAGAAAAGACGCTTTGATGCAAAGAAAATTTGTGTGACATTTCCCACAAGAACCAAAAATATGCTATTCTATTAGTAAGGACGATTATCGGAGGAACCATCTATGTCAATGCAGGAATTGCAAAACCAGACAAACGCGAATATACAGGCAAAAGCTAACCTGATTTGGGACATTGCCACCCATCTGGTAGGCTTGTTCAAGCCCCACGAATACGGCAAGGTCATTCTGCCTATGACGGTGCTGAAACGCTTTGACGATGCCCTGAAGCCCACCAAAGATGCCGTTGTCGAAATGGCGAAAAAGCTGGACAAACAAAAGGTCGAGGGCGAGGCCCGCGACGGCATTTTGTGCAAGATCGCCCAGCGGGATTTCTATAATACCAGCAACTTTGACTTTGCCAAGCTGGTGGCAGACCCGGACAACGTGGAAAGCAACTTTGACGCCTATTTGCAGGGGTTTTCCGCTAACGTAAAGGATATTATTGAAAACTTCGACTTTGCCAATACGGTCAAGCTGATGGTCAAGGGCGGCGTTCTGTTTGTGACCCTGCAGGAGTTCAGCACCGAAAAGGGCGATATGTCCCCGGACAAAATCACCTCCGCCGATATGGGCTATATCTTTGAAGAACTGATCCGTAAATTCTCCGAATCTTACGACGAACAAGCCGGTGCCCACTTCACCAGCCGCGATATTATCTACCTGATGACCGAGCTGCTGATCGCCCCCGAACGGGAGCGTATACTGGCAGAGGGATGCACCAAGACCGCGTATGATATGGCTATGGGCACTTCGCAGATGCTGGGCTGCCTGACCGAGCGCCTGCAGGAAGTGCGCAGCGATGCCTCGCTGATTTGCTTTGGGCAGGAGTTTAACCCCGAAACCTATGCCATGCCAAGGCCGATATGCTGATCAAAGGGGCAACTCCTCCGGCATGAAGTACGGCGACACCTTAAGCGAGGATGCCTTCAGCGACTATGAGTTTGACTATATCATTTCCAACCCGCCCTTCGGCATCGACTGGAAACGCGAGAAAACGCAGGTGGAGGCCGAAGCCAAGCGCGGCTATGACGGGCGTTTCGGTCCCGGTCTGCC
>ERZ859980.823-NODE-823-length-15914-cov-1.862160_pt1 | contig 15914 bp, 17 predicted proteins | sample MGYA00509984_ERZ859980 | MGnify/ENA primary metagenome ERZ859980 (study PRJEB30046, sample SAMN00715173) | human gut metagenome | study: EMG produced TPA metagenomics assembly of the A metagenome-wide association study of gut microbiota in type 2... | reverse complement strand
TCCCGAACGCAGCGCTCTACCAAACTGAGCCACACCTCGATGTTATCCCTCTTTTTCAAGAGGGAAGAGTATTCAATTAATATTCTACGCCGTAAGTGCTGCGGTACTGCTTCATAGCGTCAAGGTACTGCTTGCCCTCGATAACGCCGCTTTCAATGGCACTGATTATGTCGTTTATATTAACGATCGAGTAAACCTTTACGCCGAAATCCTTGTCTGCAGACTGCACTGCGCTTAAATCGCTGTCAAGTGCTTTTTCCATACGGTCAACTGTTATTACCATTGCCGTTATATTTACATCAGCCGCACCCTTGAGCTTGGGAAGAACTTCTCTTAAAGCCTTGCCCGATGTCATTACATCTTCTATGATAACTACCTTATCGCCGTCGGCAAGCTGTTTTCCTACAAACATACCGCCTTCGCCGTGATCCTTGACCTCTTTTCTGTCAAAGCAGTAGCTTGCATCAATGCCGAACTTGTTGAAAAGTGCCACACAAGCACTTACCGAAAGGGGAATGCCCTTGTAGGCAGGTCCGAACAGTACATCGGCTTTAATGCCGTTGTCGTGGATGCACTCTGCATAGAACTCACCGAGCTTTGCAAGCTGTGCGCCGGTCTTGTAGTTGCCCGTGTTTATGAAGTAAGGAGCTTTTCTGCCACTCTTGAGCGTGAACTCGCCGAATGTAAGAACTCCGCTGTCAACCATGAATTTAATAAAACTCTCTTTATACGTCATACTGTTCTCCTTCTCGGCAGTTACTCCAAAACTTAACGCTATATATTATAGCATATCAATTTTGTCTTGTCAAGCCTTTCCGGTAAAATCATCAAAAGTGAGTTTTTTAAGCTCGTCGCATACTATATCGGAAATTCTGGCAAACGCTATGCGATAATTGCAGGGAAGACCGTTTTCGGCACGATTGCAGTTATAATGTCCGTCAAGGCAACGGCTGAACATATATGTACCCTCTACCGCTTCTACCACGTCATACAGCGATAATTCAGACGGCGACCTGCCAAGTTCATATCCGCCCTTAGTGCCTTTGTACGAGTTTACTATACCGGCATTTCCCAGTTTTCGAAGAATCTTCATAGCAAATGTCTGTGGCACATAGGTCTTTTCGGAAATCGCTTTTGCATCGAATCTGCCGTCATTCTTTACCATAAAATCAACTATCCTGATAGCATAGTCGGTTTCCAGAGTAATGTGCATTTCTTACTCCTTATCAGTCCAGAAAATCCTTCAGCTTCTTGCTTCTCGAAGGGTGTCTCAGCTTTCTTAAAGCCTTTGCTTCTATCTGTCTGATACGTTCTCTTGTAACGTCAAACTCTTTACCTACTTCTTCAAGAGTTCTCGGTCTGCCGTCTTCAAGACCGAATCTCAGACGAAGAACCTTTTCTTCACGGGGAGTAAGCGTACCGAGAATTTCGCTCAGCTGTTCCTTGAGAAGCGTTCTTGATGCCGCTTCTGCAGGTGCGGGTGCATCTTCATCGGGAATAAAGTCGCCTAAGTGGCTGTCTTCTTCTTCACCGATAGGGGTTTCAAGCGAAACGGGATCCTGAGATATTCTGAGTATTTCTCTTACTCTGTCAACCGTGATTCCGAGTCTGTCCGCAATTTCCTGAGGTGTAGGCTCGTGACCGTTTTCGTGCAGGAGCTGGCTTGAAACCTTCTTTACCTTTGTTATGGTCTCAACCATATGAACGGGGATTCTGATAGTTCTTGCCTGGTCTGCAATAGAACGTGTGATTGCCTGTCTTATCCACCATGTAGCGTAGGTTGAGAACTTGTATCCCTTTGTATAATCAAACTTTTCAACTGCCTTGATAAGTCCGAGATTACCCTCCTGGATAAGATCGAGGAACTGCATACCTCTGCCGACATATCTTTTTGCGATGCTTACAACAAGTCGCAGGTTTGCTTCGCTCAGACGCTTCCTTGCATACTTGTCGCCCTGCGCCATACGGGTAGCAAGCTCAATTTCTTCTTCCGCTGTCAGCAGAGGCACTCTGCCTATCTCCTTGAGATAGATTTTAACAGGGTCGTCTATAGCGATGCCTTCAGATGAAAGAGAAGACTCGAAATCGTCGCTGTCGGTAAAGTCAAGCGCACTGTCAAGGTCTTCATCCGCAGAGAAGTCATCGACGATTTCGATATTGCTGCTTTCAAAATCGTCATAGAGCTTGTTGATTTCATCGGCATCAAAGTCAAGCTCCTCAAGCACATCGGTTATCTCCTTCGTTGTGAGCTTACCGTTCTGCTTACCGTGATTAATGAGTTCGTTTATTTTGCTGTCTGCCATATTTATCGTTCCTTTCAAAACCTTCCGGTCATGATTTATTGTTTTTTATTTTGTCAGCGAATTGCCTGAGTTCGTCCTCCGACATATCCGCAACACTTTTTGATTGCTTCTTATCTCTGTATTTTATCAGCACATTCAGATAATCGTTCAGCCGTTCAACGCTGAATGGCAAATTATTGTTTTCGTGTATCAGCTTGTATATTGACGCAACTTCCTCCGCAGAATATCTATCGGCAAGCATTGAAACGTCATTTGAAAGTCCGCAGGAAATCATTGCCGTGAGATCGATAAACAGCCGTTTGTTGAACTCCGTAACAAAATCATCGGAGCTTATTTTATCGGTTATTTTTTTCAGAGCGTCGGGCGAGTGGAACAGATATGCTATGATACCCCGTTCTGCCTGTGTTTCAGCAGGATAGCGTGACGCTTCCGGATTAATCTTATCTCTGTTTACCGAGCCGTTAAGTATCGCACGGCGATTATCCTTTTCCCGTGTCTTGTTTCTCTTTGCGATAATCTGATTTACGGCTATGTCTACATTTGCACGGTTTACATCGCATTCCTGTGCTATAGTCGAAATGTACACGGCACGGTCGATGGGGCTGTTTATATTTGCTATAAAGCCTACCGCTTTTTTAAGATATTCCGATTTTCCGCCGGGTGCGGAGAGGTCTGTCTCTGAGCGTATTTTTTTAAGCTCGTAATCCATTCCCGACTGACTGCCGTCAATCAGAAGCTGAAACGCCTCTTTGCCGAACTTTTTGATATATTCGTCTGGGTCTTTTGCACCCTGCATTGTAAGCACGTTTGCGGAAATTCCTACCTTGTCAAGAATATTCATCGCTCTTGCGGTAGCCTTCTGTCCTGCGGCATCGCTGTCATACGCAAGAATGACCTTTTTGAAGCCGAGATTCGCAATGTTCCTTGCGTGAGAATCCGTTATGGCTGTACCGCAGGTCGCTACGGCGTTTTTAAAGCCCGCCTGATACATTGAAATGACGTCAAGGTTTCCCTCGCACATTATCAGAACGCTCTTGCCCGCATTTTTTGCGTGGTTAAGGCTGTACAGGAATGTACTTTTATTATATACCGCAGTCGCCTTTGTATTAAGGTACTTTCTGTTATCGTCGCCACCGATGACACGGCCGGAAAAACCGACGATATTGCCTCTGACATCAATAAACGGAAACATTACCCTGTACTTGAAAAAGTCAAAGTAATTACCGCTTTTTGATGATTTTGAAAGCAGTGACGCTTCTTCCATCTCGGAATCGCTGTATCCGAGCGAATTCATATGTTTTTTCAGCGAATCCCATGTATCGGGCGCATAGCCAAGACCGTATGTCCTTATCGTGTGGTCTGTTAGACCTCTGCCGTATAAGTAATCAAGGCCTTCCTTGCCGGCAGGGGAGTACAGATATTTATGAAAGAACCTACCTGCCTCACGGTTCATTTCATAAGCCCTTGTACGCCTTTTTATGCCGTTATCGCCTTCCTCGTCAGGCATAGCTATACCTGCACGCTGAGCTAAAAATTTCACACTCTCCATATAGTCGAGATGCTCATAGAGCCGTATGAAATTTATAACATCGCCTGCCGCTCCGCAGCCGAAGCAGTAAAAACTCTGCGTGGCCATATATATATGACAGGACGGTGTTTTTTCCGAGTGGAAGGGGCAGTTGCAGACATAATCCGTACCTGACTTTTTCAGTGGTACATACGATGAAATCACATCATATATATCGTTGCTTTCTTTGATATTTAAAAGAAAGTCTTCCGATAAACGCATCGTTCTTCCTTTCTTTGAAAACTGTTAATAAGACCAGCTTTTCGGAATGCAAAGCTCCTTGAAGTAGTCAACCGCAAAGTCATCCGTCATTCCGCTTATGAAGTCGCATACCGCACGTTCAAGCCCGTATTCTTTTGCGAAGCCGACATAAAGCTCCGGCATTTTTTCGGGGGAACCGATGAAATACTTATACAAATATTCAACTATGTGGCAGGCCTTGCCTTTTTCGGCATTTGTACTCGGTGCGAAATAAACCTTGTCGAACATGAATTTCCGCAGCTCGTCATGCGCCTGTCTTGTAGCTTCATCGTATTGTATAAGATCTGTGCTGTTTGCGATTATTGATTTTATCAGAGTGGTTATTCTCTCACTTTTGCTTTTGCCAAGCACCTCTATAGGTCCTTTCGGCAAATCCTCCTGTCTTAGAACACCGCCTCTTATCGCATCCTCAATATCGTGATTTATGTACGCTATCTTGTCGCTGAATTTTACGACCTGACCTTCAAGCGTTTTAGCGGTAGCGTTGGTGTGGCACAGGATCCCGTCAATAACTTCGCTTGTAAGATTAAGTCCCTGACCGTTCTTTTCAATTACCTCGACTACTCGCTTGCTCTGCTCGTAATGCCTGAAATGGTCGGGAACAAGCTGATCCAGCGTTCTCTCGCCGTCATGCCCGAAGGGAGTATGTCCAAGATCGTGACCGAGCGCTATAGCTTCCGTAAGATCTTCGTTTAGTCTTAATGCTCTTGCTATCGTTCTGGCAATCTGCGATACCTCAAGGGTATGCGTAAGACGTGTTCGGTAGTGGTCTGATTTCGGTATCAAAAAAACCTGTGTCTTGTGCTTAAGCCGTCTGAAAGAATTGCAGTGGATTATTCTGTCACGATCCCTTTGAAATTCCGTGCGTATATCACACGGAGGCTCATATACCTTTCTGCCCTTCGTAGCTGTGCTTTTGCAGGCGAAGGGCGAAAGCGTCAGATTTTCAATTTCTTCGGTTACCGTGCGTGGTAATTTACCGTTATTTGAGTCCAAATATCACCGACCTTTCCGTCAACGACAAATCGAAGATGAGCAACCTTCCGGCTGTTCATCTTCCGAAATAATATACTTTAAAATATGAAAAAAGTCCTTTATTTTTTTATTTTTGTTTAAAATTCGACATATCCGCTTTTCAGCTTCTCGATTTTGACCTTGCCGTTGCATCTGTCGATAAGCTTTGCCGTAAGACTTTCTGTAAGAACGGTTTTTACATCGGCATAGATACATACGCTGTCTGTAAATTCTGTGTCACGGATAATCGACTCAAATTCAGGCAACACAGAATTGACTATACCGTACATAGTATAGTCGCAGCTTATTTTAAGGCTGTCCGCTACCTCCATATTTACAATTTCGGCATTTGCAAGGGCCATCGACGCACCTTTTGAGTAAGCATGGACCAGCCCTCCCGTACCGAGCAGAATCCCTCCGAAATAACGGGTCACAACGCATACGACATCTGTTATGCCGTTTTTGGAAAGAACGTCATAAATGGGCATACCCGCAGTACCGCCCGGCTCGCCGTCATCGCTGTGCCTGCCTGTATTGTTGTTGCGAAGAATATAGGCATAGCAGTTGTGGGTGGCTTTTCTGTGCATCGCTCTTATTTCGTTTATGAAGCCTATAGCTTCTTCCTCGGTTCCGGCAGGCGAAATGTATCCGATAAATTCTGATTTTTTCTCGGTAAAAGACGCTTCAGTGCGGTTTCTTATCGTTTTGTAGCTCAATATACGCCTCTGTCAGTTTTTGCTGTCTTTAAGCGACGCTCTTGTCTTTCTTACATCGGTAAGGTTCGAGGTGAGAAGCTCGTCAACTCTGCTGAGCATACTTTCAACATATTTGTTGGTCGCACTTTTAATCTCTTTGGACTTTGTCTGCGCCGAGGTGAGTATCTCGTGAGCCCTGTTCTGCGCCTGCTTTGTGATAACTTCCTCGGATACCATAGCTTTTGCTTTTTCTTCGGCTTTTCTGATTATGCTTTCGGCTTCTGCCTTAGCATCGTTAATAATCACTCTGCGGTCGTTTACAAGAGCCTGAGCCTGCTTTATTTCTCCGGGTAGATTAAGTCTTACCTGTTTTACAAGCTCTCTGAACTGCTCAACGTCAATAAGGGATTTACCTCTTGTCAGGGGAACGTTCTTTGATTTGTCAAGCTCAATGTCCATTGCCTCAAGAATTTCTTCAATGCTCATTTTAATACCATCCTTTCAAACATCTGATTTATTGTTACGAAATATAATTCGTCAGTATCTTTTCAGCCTTTCGTTTATTCTTTCGAGTATACACTCGGGAACAAAATCGCTTATATCTCCGCCGAACATCGCTATCTGCTTTACCATACTGGATGACAGATAGGTATACTCGCTCTTTGAAGTCAGGAATATCGTTTCGGCTTTGTAGCACAGCTTTCTGTTAGCTTGTGCCATCTGGAATTCATATTCGAAGTCAGAAATAGCACGAAGACCCTTTACGATAACGTCTGCATTATGCTCGTTGAAATAGTCGATGAGAAGTCCTTCGTTGCTGTCGACTTCGACATTTCCTATGCCTTCCGCCACAACGCTTTCACGCAGGAACTGTTTTCTTTCATCTATTGTAAAGCTGCACGGCTTGAGCGGATTTACCGATACAAGCACGATTACTTTATCAAACAGCTTTGACGCTCTTGAAATAATCTCAAGATGACCATACGTTACGGGGTCAAAGCTACCGGGATATATAGCTGTTTTCATATTTTATTCCTCGTCTTCCGTCTGTGGTTTTCTGTAGAATGTAAGTGCGGTTTTGCCGTATTTTTTTGATTTTGTAATGACAAATCCGTTTATTTCTTCGGGCAATCTGCAGCCCGGTTCATGCTCGCATATTATTACGCCCGTATCCTTCATTTTTTCGGTAAGAGCCGGCAGAGAACGCTGTATAAGGCTTTTCTCATACGGCGGGTCAAGCAGGGCAATGTCGAATTTCTCTCCGGTGGTTCTTAAGAATGCGGAGTTCGGCATATTGACAATCTCGCACTGACTTTCAAAGCCGACGTGGGCTACATTCTGCTTTATGAATTTTATCGAATTCTGACTGCTGTCCACAAGATACGCTTTTTTAGCGCCCCTGCTTACAGCCTCTATTCCAAGCTGACCGGAGCCTGAAAATAAATCAAGCACAACGCTTCCTTCTGTTTCAAACTGTATAGCGCTGAATATTGCCTCTTTTACGCTGTCCTTTGTGGGACGCACATCAAGTCCTTCGGGTGCAATCAGCTTTCTGCCTCTTGCTGTTCCTGTGATTACTCTCATCTTATTTCCTTTCCTTTGTCAATCAAAAATTCTCTTTAATAAAATCGTATATTTCTTTTGCTTTTTCTTCTTTAACTTTAGCTACGGATGCAATCTCATCGGGAGATGCGTCCTTGAGTGCCTGCTTTGTCTTGAAATGCTTTATCAGAGCGAGTGCCTTTGCTTCTCCTATGCCTTTGATTTTTGTCAGCTCCAGTTCATAAGTCTTTTTCTTATGCGTCTGCTGCTGGAATGAAAGCGAGAAGCGGTGAACCTCGTCCTGAATGTTTGTCATCAGCGAGAACAGCTTTCTGTTGGCGTTTATCTGTATTTCTTCCCCTTGCGCCGCAATCGCTCTTGTGCGGTGCTTATCGTCCTTTACAAGTCCGTATAGCGGTATTGAAACATTCATACTGTCAAGCACCTGCTGTACAGCGTGTACATGACCTTTTCCGCCGTCGAGAAGAATGAGGTCGGGCAGCGGCGCAAAGCTCTCGTCGCCGTCAAGATAACGCTGTATGCGTCTTTGCAATACCTCCTGCATACACGCATAGTCGTTCTGACCGATAACGTTCTTAATTGTGAATTTCCTGTAGCCTGCCTTATACGGTCTGCCGTTGCGGTACATATCATACCGCCGACCCTGCTATCCTCTCCGAGATTTGATATATCATAGCTTTCGATAACTGTCGGTATCTTAGGAAGACCCAGCAGCTTTGCAAGATCCTCCAGTGCGTTTATTTCCTTAACCGTCCTGCCGACCTTCATCGAAAGGTACTCGGAGGCGTTCTGCTTTGCTAAAAGCACTCTTGACAATCCTTCGCCCCGCTGAGCCACCGTGACGGTAACCTTATGTCCGCAAAGAGCGGAGAAGTATTCTTCGAGGATCGCACTGTCCTCCATTTCCTTGTCTATATAAATCTGTTTCGGTATCGCATCTGTTCTTGCACTGTAGTATTCGACCAGAAAATCCGAACGCATCTGACCGGGGTCATATTCATCACCGATGAAGAAATTCATCTTGTCGGTTATTCTTCCGCCACGGTAGCACATAACAGCAATACTTGCAAGCTCAACGTTCTGAGCCAGTGCTACAACGTCAAAATCGTATGTCTTGTCGGAGAATATGTCCTGACCGTCCTTCATTTTCTCAATTGCGTTTATACGGTCACGGAGCTTTGCGGCTTTTTCAAACTCAAGATTCTCCGATGCTTCGTACATCTGCTCGGTAAGACGTTCTACGCTCGCTTTACTGCCGTTTTGCATATACTCTATTGCAGAGTGTATAAGGCTGTTGTATTCGTCCTGCTTTATCTTGCCGGTACAAACGCCCATACATCTTTTTATATGATAATTAAGGCACGGACGCTCTTTCCTGAAATCTCTCGGAAAGACTTTGTGACAGGACGGGAACATAAAGATCCTGTTGACCTCATCGACCGCCTGCTTTGCGGTAAATCCGCTCGTGAACGGGCCGAGATACTCCGCATTCTTATCGTTGCAGTTAAGCGCATAAGAAATTCTCGGATATGGCTCTTTTGTGATTTTTATATAATTATAGCCCTTATCGTCCTTTAGCAGTATATTATATTTGGGATTGTACTGCTTTATCAGACTGCATTCAAGAACAAGTGCGTCAAGCTCGCTCGGTGTGACGATGAAGTCAAAATCATAGATATTTTCGACCAGCTTCCTTGTCTTTGCGTTATGGCTCTCAAGCGCATGAAAATATGTTGTTACACGGTTCTTCAGGGCTTTTGCCTTACCGACGTAGATTATCCTGCCCGTCTTGTCTTTCATCAGATAGACACCGGGGGACAGCGACAGCTTATTCGATTTATCTCTTAAAAAGCCAAGTCTATCGTTCAATGGTCACACACTCCGGAAAATCAGATAAATTATCCATATAGATATTTATATTGTATCATTTTTTATGTCCGATTACAAGTAGTTTTTGAAAATATTGACGAATAACGGCGCAATGTGTTTTTTCGTCTTTTTAAAAAATGCTTTGACTTTTAGAGCCGAGTGGTGTATAATAGCAAGAGATATATTTTTTATCCTGAAAAGAGAGGTTTATTTTATGAGAGCAGTAGTTGCGGTTATTGGTAAAGATACAGTAGGTATTCTCGCTAAGGTAAGTAATATCTGTGCGGAGTGCAATGCAAACGTTATGGACGTTACACAGACGATAATGCAGGATCTTTTTGCTATGACAATGCTTATTGACATAACAAAGTGTTCCGTTGATTACAACGTACTTGCAGACAAGCTGAAAGAAGCCGGAAACGATATGGGTCTTCAGATACACGTTATGCATGAAGATATTTTCAATTCGATGCACAATATATAATTACATACGGGAGAAACTAAATGTTCAATTCAAAAGATATTCTTGAAACCATCAAGATGATACAGGAAGAAAATCTTGACATCCGTACTATCACAATGGGTATCTCGCTTCTTGACTGTATCGACAGCGATATAGACAAATCCTGCGAAAAGGTATACGAGAAGATGATGCGTGTTGCTGAGCATCACGTTGAAACAGGTGAGATAATAGAAAAGCGCTACGGTATTCCGATAATCAACAAGCGTCTTTCGGTAACACCCATCTCGATGCTTGCGGCAGCCGCAAAGGGAAGCCCCGTAAAGTTCGCAAAAACTCTTCAGAGAGTCGCAGAGGGTACGGGCGTAAACTACATCGGCGGTTATTCCGCACTCGTTCAGAAGGGTTTTGCGGCAGGCGACCTTGAGCTTATAAACTCTATACCCGAAGCGCTTGCAGAAACATCAAACGTATGTTCTTCGGTCAATGTCGGCTCTACAAGAGCGGGTATCAATATGGATGCTGTTGCTCTTATGGGTAAGATTATAAAGCAGGCTTCTGAAGCAACTAAGGATAACCATTGTTTCGGTGCCGCAAAGATAGTGGTTTTCTGTAATGCCGTTGAGGATAATCCTTTTATGGCAGGTGCGTTCCACGGTGTCGGCGAGGCGGATTGCGTTCTTAATGTCGGCGTAAGCGGACCGGGTGTTGTTCGTTCGGCACTTTCCAAGATGCCTGACGCAAGCATAAGCGAAGTCGCAGAGCAGATAAAGAAAACCGCATTCAAGATTACCCGTATGGGTCAGCTTGTAGGCGCTGAGGCAAGCAAGATGCTCGGCGTACCTTCGGTATCGTTGACCTTTCACTTGCTCCTACCCCGGCGGTAGGCGACAGTGTTGCACATATCCTTGAAGAGATCGGTCTTGAGAGCTGCGGCGCACACGGTACAACAGCCGCACTTGCGATGCTGAATGATGCGGTAAAGAAGGGCGGCGTAATGGCGTCCTCAAGCGTAGGCGGTCTTTCGGGCGCATTTATCCCCGTATCGGAGGATGCAGGTATGATAGACGCTGTAAACCGTGGCGCATTATCAATAGAAAAACTCGAAGCCATGACAGCCGTTTGCTCTGTCGGTCTTGATATGATAGCCGTTCCCGGCGATACATCCGCCGATACGATCTCGGCAATCATCGCAGACGAAGCCGCTATAGGTATGGTAAACTCAAAGACAACGGCAGTCCGTGTAATTCCCGCAATAGGAATGAAGGAAGGCGACACGCTTGAGTTCGGCGGCCTTTTCGGAAGCGGTCCGGTAATGAAACTCAGCAAGTTCTCCTCGTCAAAATTCATTTCAAGAGGCGGACGTATTCCCGCACCCTTACAGAGCCTTAAAAACTAACATTGAACCGCAGGACATCCTGCGGTTTTTCAATATCTTGACATTTGCGTTCGATAGGAAAAAGTCTTGTCAAGGATATTATCATACAAATTTTTCAAAGTCTTTTTGGTAATAATTCGGCTTGTTTTTTGTGAATAATTGTAGTAAACTTAATTATGATTTTAGATTTATGCCTACTGAAAGGTGGTGTTCCGATGGATGTAATCAGCGAGATTATCGCTTATGAGAAGCACGCCGAAGAAATAGTTGCACAGGCAAACAAAAAAGCCGAAGCCATTCTTTCGGATGCGGCGGCTCTCCGTGAAAAAGAACGTATCGTCTGCGAAGAAGAACGCAGTGACAAGATAAACAGTTATCACGATGAGCTTAAAAAGAGCGGAGAAGAACATTGCTCTGCGACTGCAGCCGAGTGCAACGCTGTCATTAAGCGTCTTGACGATGAATTCTCGAAGAACAGGGATAAATGGACAGACGAGATATATAAAAATATCATTTCGGTTGAATGACAGCATAGCATAAGTATTCGGAGGTGATTTCATGTCGGCAGGTTCGGCGGCGGTCATTGCCAAAGCAAGAGCCAAGTACGGCGGGCTTCTGGGTCTTGATGAATATAAGACCTTGATCTCAAAGGCAAATGTCGGTGAGATCGTGGCTCAGCTGAAAACATACGGCGATTTCTGTGAGGATTTTTCAGCGGTTGACAATACGGTAAGGCGAAGTCAGGCTGAAAGGCTGATGGAAAAACGTCTTTTCAGAATATATGACGAGCTGAGAAAATTCTGTCCGGGCAGTAAAAACAAGTTCTATGATTTTCTGCTTATACAGGAGGAAATAAAACAGATCATCAATGCCGCAATGTATATCGGCGCAGGCGTTTACGATTTATTCATTCCGGGCTTTCCGGGTTATCTGACGAATATCTGTTCTTACGATATTCTGGCACTTTCAAAAGCAAGAACATTTGATGAAATACTGGATGTTCTGAAGGGTACGCCGTATTATGACGTTCTTGCTCCTCTTTCCGACGGAACTAAGGTATTTCCGCCCATTGTTTCTGTTGATTATGAGCTTACAAAATATCTTTATACGACGCTTTTTTCCCGTATAAAAAAGGATATGTCCGGCAGTGAACGCACGGAAGTAGAAAAATGTATCCGCAGACGTTGCGATATGTACAATATCAAGATATGCTATCGGCTGAAAGGACTTTTCAAAATGTCAACCGAAGATGTGGTTGCGCATACTCTGCCTTTTTGCGACAGATTCGATAAAAAGACAATGGAACAGATACTGACGAAAGCCGATAACGAGCCGATACTTCCACTTCTGCTGAAGCTTCCTTATTTCAAGGATATTAACGAGGAGCAGGCAACGGACATAGAAACGGCGGTATATACGTCAAACAAACGTTATTATGACGCAAAGCTCGCATTGTCACAGTGCGACAGCACGGTTATATATTCACTGACTGAGCTTTTGCAGATTGAAAACAGAAATTTAACAACTGTGATAGAGGGCGTAAGGTACTCGCTCGAGCCGTCACAGATAGAAAAAATGCTGATATTATAGAGCAAATATACAGCGAAAGGAATGATATAATGGCAGTTGAGAAGATGTCACTTATATCGGTCAGCGGACCTCTCAAAAAAGTCAACAAAACTCTTGTACGATGTTGCGAAACGAAATGCTTTCACATTGAGCCGTCATTTTATACCATGACCTACGGCTCCGCACATTTCAAGACGCTGAAAGACAAGGACATTTACGGCGGTCTTATGAAACGAGCGGATGTATTGTCCGTCGGGCTTGGGATAAAAAACAAAACCGTTTCGTATGACGATATACAGATGGAGGCAATCCATGACTTCGATATGTATTTCACGGAGCTTGAACAGCGTGTGATGCCTGTCATAGAGCAAAAGAACGAGCTTGAGAAATCAATAGACGAATACAGCCATGTATTAAGGCAGGTCGGAAACCTGTCGAATCTAAACGTTGATTTCAAGGATTTGTTCAGCTGTAAGCACGTCAAGATACGTTTCGGCAAATTGCCGTCGGAAAGCTATACGAAGCTCGATTTCTACAGCGAAAAAGGCTTTGTGTTTGAGCCGCTTGAAGAAAAGGACGGTTATGTCTGGGGGCTTTATTTCGCCCCGGTGGAAGAAAGCGTACAGATAGACGATATTTTCAGGAGCCTTTATTTTGAGCGGATACGTTTACCGGACTTCCTTCACGGCGACGGAGAAACAGCCGCCGCAGAGCTTAACAGACAGCTTAAGGAACTGGAAACAAAGCTGAAGGATGTAAAGGAAGAACTTGCGGTCATAAAGAAAAATGAAGAAACGCAGTTTGAAAAGGTGCGTAGCAAGCTGATTTTCCTTAACAACAGCTATGAGCTTAGAAGCCAGGTTTCGGTAATCAACAATAAATTCTATATGGCGGGTTTTGTCCCGACAAGAGAAGTAGAAAAGTTCAGGGAGCATCTGTCGGGCGTATCGGATATTGTTATCGAGGAAAAGAAGTATTTCGTCGATGACAGAATGAAGCCTCCGACAAAACTCAGAAACAACCGGCTGTTCAGACCGTTTGAGATGTTCGTCAATATGTACGGCTTACCGTCATACACGGGCATCGACCCGACACCGTATGTCGCTATAACGTATATGCTGATATTCGGCATAATGTTCGGCGATCTCGGACAAGGGCTTGTAATCTCGCTTTTCGGATTTATACTCACAAAGTGGAAGAAAGCAAAACTCGGTCCCATAATGGAGCGTATCGGCATAAGCTCGGCGATATTCGGCTGCCTTTACGGCTCGGTATTCGGAAATGAAGATATAATAAAGCCTTTCTTCCATATCGAACCGCTTTACTCTGTACTCGGAAAACCGAACAGCATATTCCAGATCTCAACCTATCTGCTTATAGCGGCGCTTGCGATAGGCGTCATATTGATAGTGGTTTCAATGACGATGAATATCGTGCTGTCATTCAGGCGCAAGGATTATTCCTCCGCACTGTTCGGAGCAAACGGAATAACCGGTATGATATTCTATATCGCAGTCGTAGCGGCGGCAGGACTTCAGCTCGGATTCGGAATCGAGATGTTCACATTGCCGTATATACTTCTTCTGGTGATACTGCCGCTCGGTGTTATGATGTTCAAAGAGCCTCTTGCACACCTTGTCGCAAACTCGATAAAACGCAACGTTGTCAATTTAAAGCATAAGACGGTTGCCGATGCGGCAATTATGGCTTCCGATACACTGAGCGAAGAATTGCTCAGAAAAACAAGAGAAGACCTCGAAAAGCTGAACGATCTGAAATTTGTCCGTGCGGTTTACGGAAAGATGCCCCGTGAAAGCTATGACAAGCTGGGATACTTTACCGACAAGGAATTTGTGTTCATTCCTATCACCGAAAACGACGATAACGTCTACGGCGTTTATTTTGTATCAAAACAGCACAGGGCGATGGTGGATGATATATTTGCAGGCCTTTATTTTGAACGTATGAAGATGCCCGCAGAGCTTACATCACCCGGAAGACCCGACCAGAACGATAAGGATAAGCCGAAGGAGAAAAAGTCTGTCGGCAACTTCATTATTGAAGGTGTCATCGAACTGTTCGAAACCTGTCTTTCATATCTTACAAACACAATGTCATTCCTCCGTGTAGGCGGATTTATCCTGAGCCACGCAGGTATGATGCTGGTCGTAGGAGTGCTGGCTGGTGACGGAGGCGTCGGTACCGTGATTGTACAGATACTCGGAAACGCTTTCGTAATCGGTATGGAGGGATTCCTTGTAGGTATTCAGGTATTAAGACTTGAATTTTATGAGATATTCGGTCGTTTCTATGTAAGCGACGGAAAGAGCTTTGAGCCGCTTAAGGCTAATTTGAATTAATTTCGGGAGGAACTGAAAAATGTTACTGTTTTTACTGCCTTTATTTGCACTGGCACTGATTATGCTGCCGTTCTTTGTAATGCTTAAGAGAAGAAAAGAGGAAACGGTGCTTGTTATGTATGGCGACCATCTTCCAACCTTCAGCTTCACAAATGATACTATGGAAAATGGTGACATATATCAGACAGAGTATTTTATATGGTCTAATATAGGTATGGAAAAGAAGGATATGGACTTACAGGCGTATCAGCTATCATCAGCAGTGTTTGAGAAGCTTGGCATATCTGAGGGCTATATTATGAAGTTCCATCAGACAAAGCATAATGATGCGGATTATTTAAAGCAGCTTAAGATACTTGAATATGATATACTCTATGGCGACAAGCAGATATATAATGGCGATATACCATATGTGGCGACAGACCTTAAGATGGGAATAGAAGATATAACTATCGATGAGGTATACAATTACAAGGATTATGTGTGCGTGGCAGGGAAGAACTTCAACGACTTCAGTAAGGTGCTCATCAACGATAAAGAGGTTGAGTCGGAGCTTATAAGCAGCACTATGATAAAGATACCTAGAAAAATGTGGTTTCTAAGGATGAAGTAGCCGTGACACAGAGCGGTGAGGATAAAATAGAGCTTGGAAGAACAACATATAAAGTCCCATAGAGCGGTTACAGGTATAATGTTCTGACAGATATCCCAATCTGTGACAAAAGCTATAAGTACGCCATTTTTATGAGAAATAAATTGACACTAACACTTTAAAATGTTAATATGAAAAAGTGTAATCACCATATATTTTATTTGGAGGTACTTGAAATGAAGGGTACAGTAAATGGTTCAACAACCAGAAGGGTTACGGCTTT
>ERZ859980.821-NODE-821-length-15925-cov-2.072842_pt1 | contig 15925 bp, 14 predicted proteins | sample MGYA00509984_ERZ859980 | MGnify/ENA primary metagenome ERZ859980 (study PRJEB30046, sample SAMN00715173) | human gut metagenome | study: EMG produced TPA metagenomics assembly of the A metagenome-wide association study of gut microbiota in type 2... | reverse complement strand
GTCGACACCGGACATCGACATTAACAAGTGTTTTACTACCCTATAAATTTACACTACTCTCAAACCTCAAATTTGGAAAAGCGACACTACTCGCCGTGTATCTACAAGGTAGAAACTATCATTATAATATCACATTTTCTATTATGCGTCAATTATATAACGCACAAATCATCATCAATAACTACTCTTTTTTCGAATCTCGTTTTTCCCTTGTCGGACGATTCGATACACAAGAGTGGTATTCCGTGCTCAATAACAGATTCAAACAGCTTTTCTGCTTTTTGCAAAGAAAGACAGCTGCGAAGATTCACGCATATAAACACCGTTTTACCGGCATACTCGGTCATTGCAAGGAAAAACTCCAAAAGCTTTTCCTCCAAAGTATCATAGCTGTCCACAAATTTAAGTCCGAACATTTTTAACAAAGGCGTAACATCGCATATCTCATCCGTAACAAATTCACCTTCTGCATACTGTGCCAGCTCAGAAATGTACCTCTCTGTCGCAGACAGCATTTCGTTTGTTCTGATAAACATATCTTCGTTAACAGAGCATTTTTTCAAATGCGCATACAATTTGGAAATGAGCTCCTTACGGTTCATTTCAAACGGCACAAATTCAGTTATCATCGTTGCTTGTTTCGCAAATGATATTAGTTTTGCGTTGCACGATATAACAGAAAATCCTGTTCCTCCTTCTATTTGATCGTTTATATCATTCAGCACCGTGTAAAAGAAATCCGGATGTTCAATTATCAACGTCAGGACTTTATCCTCCGAGTCAACATATAATTCAATTTGCGAATAGGCAAACGTCATAAAATCACCAGCCTTTCGTCGCTGTCTATAACATCGGATACAAATTCGCCTGTAATATATTCCATATCCGCAAATTGTTTTTCCGTTATACACAGCAAAGACACAATACCCGCCGGAGGACTGTTACGTTTGATTCCGTCGGATATCAGTCTTGCCGCTGTGCGATTCAATGCCATACGGCAGTAAACCGATTCCTGAAACATCATAAAACCGCTTTTGATCAGATATTTTCTGAATTTTGTGTATTCCCGGCGTTCCTCTGTGGTCGTAACCGGCAAATCAAAAAGTACAAGTAATCTCATATATCTGTAACTCATTTTATCTCCGTTTTTATATTCCGAACACGATAGAATCTTATCAGCGAAACATCGTTCTCCTCTATTGCGTCAAATACACTTCTGCAATAAATTTTAACGGCATTTGTAACATACTGCTCAGTATTATTGATTATTACGCTTTCATTCAATATTCCTATAATCTCACGTTTCTGCTCTGAGGTAAAAATGCGGTAGTTCTTTTCTCTGACAAAACGATCTATCAGCGTTCTGAACGGCTCCATCAGATCAGAGGCAAGATTAAAATTATTGAACATATTATCGTGGAACAATCCAAGCTGTGTAATATATCCGTTAGATGTAATCTCACGATTGAATGCGGAAAGTATTATGCTGTATCCGTAGTTGAGTGCGGAATTAATTACATTATCAGCGTTTCTTGAAAACTCTTTTCCGAAAAGCGCATTGAAATATACTTTTGCGGCATGACCCTCCCTGTTGGTTTCATCGCCGAGTTCAATCTCGTCTATATATCCCTTAAGCATCCCTGCTTCTTTTTCATGACCGAATTCCTGAAGAACACGAGCCTGATTGCGTATTTTTTCGCTGACTATGCTTGTCCATATATACGCTTTGACATCTTTGTCCCACTTTACCTGTTCGCGCACCCTTGCCGTACAGTTATGACACCCATATAAAGGCAGCATTTCGCACGAGGGATTGTGCTTCTCGTCACAGAATATCAATTTCACCTTGCGATTTGCAAGCTCGTTTATAAGGCTTGCAGTTATCGACACCGCACAATTCTCAATTATAAGCACCGATATCTCGTCCAATAATACACGCTTGATATTTTCTTCGCTTCTCACGACCATGAAGCCAAGCTTCTTATCCAGCTTGGCTCTTCCGGTCACAATTACTGTCCTCCAGCTCATAGCTCAAGTAAGTTGTCGTCAGACTTCTTTTCATATAAGCCTGTCGGTGACTGGTCAATGATTCTGATGTCACTATATTTAGTATTCTTTAATATAGCAGACATTCTTTCGGTGTGATAGCTTTCTACACCACCAACCGGTTTCAGATTACACGTGTTAATTCGTCCCGTTTTTAAAATATCCACGAGTAACAGCAAAGCTTTCATCTGTTCTATAATAGACAGCTCTGCAAACTTATCTCTTCCTTCTTCCATCTTTTTTCCGGCTTCCGCAAGCTTGCTTATTTTGCAGAAAGGCTCAGAAATACACTTTTTAGCTATCTCATCGTACACTTTAAGATTTGATAAAACGTCAAAAGCTTCTCCGGGCTTGAATTTACTGCCTTTATCACTTTTATCAATATACGATGATACAGCTTTAATGTAATCAGATGTATCCTTGGAATATATTGCAGCCATTGCTGATGAAATAGTAAAATAATGATAACTATCTTTTGAACGTATATTCACACGATAACCGTCAAACTCAAACAGCGTGTTAATTTTTATAGGCCTTCTTTTCAACGGAAACGATATATCATCGATTGATATTTTTGCAATATTTTTAGCCGGCAATGCGTTTTTAAGCACAGAATATGCGTATTCGCTTGCAAAATTATCATCAGAGAAATAACGCTTTTCACATAATAATTCCACCGGAATGATAACCGCTCCGACTCCTGTACACTTGATTAAAGAAAAGCATGAAATACTCTTGCTGTTATACCCTCCGTATTTCACCGGGTCGAGATCTTTCTTTAACCTTGCAAGATCCGGATTACCGGCTCTGTCAGGATTCTGATTAAAGAATCCTCCCTTTCTCTTATAACAATAACGTACATATCTCACGCTGTTTTTGCTCATCATACGCTTAACCGTATCAAAATCCGTTTCAGGATTCCATGCCGTTTCACCGTTTCTTGCGACCTTGTGCTTAAGCGTTTCCTTGATCTTGATCGTATAGTGCTTATCTGCATTTTTTACAAAATTTAAAGGATTTGATGTAAATTTGACATCATGAACATTACCGACAACAACATTCAGATAAGCGTCCTTTGCATGGTGCAGGTCGTTTATCTCTCTGCATTTCAGCATATCAAAATCATGTCTGAACTTCGAAACCTGTCCTGCCTTTACATAAACAATCTTACTGTCTGGGAACATTTCTTTAAGCAGTGTTGCAACAGCCTTTGTTGACTGTCTTGTTTCAACAAGCTGACGTTCTATAAATCCTGCGAGCTCATCTTCTGTAAACGGCGTTGAACGTGTCAATCTCTCATATTTTATCTTGTCTGTCGGATTTTTAGGATCACGATAAAACAGGTTTTTCCAAATCGGATGCATTTTATTTCTTATCTCGGCTTTTATCGGATAATCGTCCGACTTCTCACCGTTAAGCTGTGATTTTACAAGTACCTTGTTATGAAGCGAATCATCATTTATTTTGCTCTGAGGAAAGATATGATCAATATCGTAGCAATGATTATCGCCAAGACGACTGAAATCTATAGCCTCACCGGAATACATACATTTTCCGAACTGGATAAAATAAAGATAGTACTTCTCACTTCTGAGCTGCTCATCAGAAAGACTGCCAAGCTGTGATCTCAGATGCGATATTTCTTCATCACTGACAAATGCTTTTGCAGAATCATACAGCTTCTCTATCTGTTCTCTTCTCGAAGAAGTGCGTTTTCCTTTGTCTTCAGGCTTGCCGCCTCTTGCCATCTCTACGAAAATCTTATCCGGATCCTTCTTTGTTATCTTGCGAAGCTCCTTAACTATCTCCATTGTTCTGATAATAGCTCTGGATACCGACGGAGATACATACATTTCACGAAGAGTCTGTGCAATGCTGCCCGTAGGATTGATCATATAGTACTTTTTGTTTTCTTCTTCTATAAAGCTCTTGTAGCCGTATGAATCTGACAGAATCTGCATTAGGTTGATGTTCTCAGCCCACATAAAATCAATAATGCTTCTGCTACCGATCTCACCGGTATTCGTATCAAGCTCATAACAGCCTGTAAGCAGTTTAGCTGATAATCTGCCGTAGTCCTTATACGAAAGACGACTTATATATCTGATATCCTCTGCGGGTAAATCGGAATACTCAGACTTTAGCCATGAAACAAGTCTCGGCTTATCTGTAGTAACGGTAATACGCTCAATTATTCTCTCAACATCGTTTTCTGAAAGAGATCCGTTCTCGAGCAGCCTTCTGAAATCAAGATATGACTTAAGCGAAGACTTTATGTTAATATCAACTCCGCTTAACGAATCACCTTTTTCTTCGCTGAATGCACCTTTTCGCTTAAGTAATTCCGTGATTTTCTTGACCGTCACTCTTGACGTTTTCATAAACAGCTCATTGAATATATCCTGCTTCAACTCCGGTGAAATCTTTTCACCGTTGACTTTGATATTATTTATCTCATTCAAAACAGTATATTTGCTATACAGCAACGAGTATTTAGGAAGGACATCTTCACCGGCAAGATATGTGCATTTGCAGGTCATTCTTCTGATAAATCCATCTTCGGATTTATCGAAATCAACCATGTTTTCAAAATTCCACGGATATATTCTTCCTTCAGCCTTGCGTACTATCCACACATTGTCGGTTTCATTTCTTTTTACCAAAGGTCCCACAAAATAAGGTATTCTGAATTTCATAAGCGTAAGAATCTTTTGCTTTACAGAAATACCATCCTCCGTCTTGTTGAGAAAATCAAGATAAGCCGATGCTTTATCAAGTATCATGCTCAGCTCATGATAATATAACTGGTACGGAATAACACGGTTTTCGTCGGTAACCTGCTTTGGACAAAGTGTTTTGCTGTTGCACTTTTCAATCAGTTCATTATATACCGCCTCGTCGTCTGATTCGGGTTTGATTTTTTCGAGCTTGCTTTTGATATATTTGCAAAATTCTTCAGAATTTTTCTTTTTAAAGTTTGACGGAAGCTGCTTTAACTTGACATCTGTTACATTATATGAGTAGCTGACATAGTTCGGCTTTTCACCGGCTGTGCGGAATATTTCATCGTACTGAGCCCTGTCGAGATATTTACGGACTATGTACTTAAGTGCCTTAAGATCCGATTTATGCTGTTCGTATTCGCACACCTTGGCATCGGAAATTGTTTTTTGACCTTTCAATACATCAATAAGCAACGACCAGTCATACATTGCTTTTACGGCAGAAAGCAGAGGAACATCGGTATCTTCCATAGAAGAAGCCAGTAAATCAATAGTGTCTGCAAAATCCGCTTTTCCGACCTCTACAGTCTGTATATCAAGTTCATCATAAGACGGATTTCTGAACAGCTTGGCGAGATTTGTTTTTCCTCCCGATATAAACTTTATAAGAACATCAATATCTATCGGATATTCTTCGTCTTTATAGCAATCCGGTGTCTTTGTAGTTCCGAACAGCAGATTCTTGATTTCCCTCTCCTTTGCCGTTATGCCTATCTTCTTGCGGAGAATAACAGAAAACTCGTTCTTTACGCTTTCAGAAAAAGGATTATCCTCTATATCGTTCGATTTAAACCAATCCGTAAATTCGCAATAAGAAGAATCAAAATCAAGAACTGCCTGTACATTGTTTTCGTCAGCACCGTTAAGGAAATGTCCTCTGTGTGCCACTATAAAAGCACAGGCAAGATAAACGAGCCTTACATCATGTGGCTTATTGCTTTCAGAAAGCTCTTTTATAAGATGATGAACGGTCGGATACATTTTAAAATAGTCACTGTCTTTAAAATCCGCGTCATCAAAGTATGTATTGACATTTTTGCTCGTTCTGTCTTCCGGATAAAGAGAGCTCTCCTTTAACCTCAAAAAGAAATCCGGATCGGTTTTCAGAATCTCTTTTGCAAACAGTTCACCGAGCAGTGCCACTCTTTGCTGTCTGCGGTCATATCTTCGTCTTTGCGTTCTGTGACCCCTGCGCTCCTCTGCAAGAGAGGCGGCTTCAAACAGGCTTACTCCCCACATTAAATTGTTCTTATATCTGAGCAGTTCATACTTTTCGTTTGTAGTCGACCAGCCTACCGAATCTGTGCCGATGTCAAGACCGTAATAAATTTTTGAATTTTCTTTAAAAGACATATTGACATTCCTCCATAAATGTGTTATTATATTGCCATAGGATTTTACTACCCTATAAATTTACACTACGAGTTCAAATAAAAATTATTTCAAATCGTACTTTTTAGTACATCACAAGTGTTGTGAATATTAACTCACCTTCGGGTGAGTTTTTTATTTTCTCAAATAATCAATCGGTATGCTTATTTATATATAGTATCATATCACAACTGATGACAGATTTCAACATATTTTTTAAATAATTGACAAATAACTTTTCTGATTAATGAAAAATTTTGTCGAATTTATTGAATACCACTTGTTATATTTTAATATATCATACCACAGTGGATGTCCCATAAACAGTACATTTTAACAACTAAATGTAACCGCTTCCGAAAAGCAGATATTCCCGTTACGGCAAACTTTCGTTTCATCAGATTTGTTCTGCTCTTTTATCCGCATTACAACGAAAACAATAGCAAAAGTGCCGCAACGAAAAGCAAAGGCCCTCGTCACAGCACCAAACAGCCGGCTTTCTAAAACCGACAGCGTCATAATTGCAACATCATAGTGTTCTGCTTTCCAGCATTCCCCTTACTGTTGCCGAAAACATTGTCCTTTACAGCTTCTTCAAACCCACCTATCGCAAGATGTTTTCCCGAACACCGCCGTTACGCACATATCTCCGTCATTTATCTGTGCGAATACCTCGCCATTCATCTTGTGCATTAGCTGTCGGCAGATGTAAAGTCAAGTCCGCTTCCCTTCAGGTTTTCTGCGTTTGCGCCCCTCCAAAAGCTTTCAAATATGTGCGGCAGATCCGTATCGGGAAGCGTACAGCCGCTATTCTTCACAGCAATAAGAATACAACCTTCCTCTTCGGAAAAGCTGATTGAAATTTCCTTGCCGTCGCCGTATTTTATGGCGTTCTCCATTATATTCTGAACCACCTCGACACTTCGGTCAAGATCTCCGCTTATAAGGCAATCACCATATTCTCCGACGAAAAAATCAGTCTTTATGAGCGACAATTTTTCGGTATAGTAAAGCTTGATTTTTGTTACAAGTTCCGACAGATAAAACTCGCCCATTGTAACATCAAGACTTAAAAAGTCCTCTCTTGAAGCAGTGATGATTTCAGCAACATATCCCTCTATTTCATCGGCTTTGGCATTGATGCTTTCGACAATTTCAAGCTGCTTTTCCTTGTCGGTATACAGCCCCTTTGAGAGTGCTTTTGAATACAGCTTTATAGCCGACAAGGGAGTTTTTATGTCGTGCGACAGGGACAGCAAAAGCATTTTCTTCTCCCTTTGCAGATTTAATTCACGCTCTTTCTGCTGCTCCATATTCTCACGGAGCATATCCACACCCCAGACAAATCGCCCGAAAAACCTGTTTTTCGCTTCCTTTACAGGTGCAGTAAGATTACCCTTTGAAAGCTCATAAGGAATATCGGTGAGCTTCTCAAACGGAGCGAGAATTTTTGCCCTTATGTAAATCATAACCGCAATGATTACCACAGACATTATGCTAAGGATTACGTTCACAACAATTATTGTTTCCGCCTTATCAACGCTTCCGTCAGCGGTATAATCAAAACGGTACAACTCGCCGTTTATCTCTCTGATAACGTAGTCGCTGTTGGAATTGTAAAAGCCCTCGGCGTACTCGCTTACGCCCGTTACATATTTGCAATCTGAAATGTCATAAGCGTTCCCGTTTTCGATTTCGTTTACAAGCCTTGAAACCTCTACAAGATATGGTCTGCCGCCGGTGCTATCCTTAAGAAGTATCGCATTTGCCGTAACAAAAACCGTAATTATAACCGCCACCGCTAAGGCGAAAATTTTGTTAAATGCTTTCATATTTGTAGCCTACTCCCCATACCGTCTGTATATGCTTCGGATTTTTCGGATCGTACTCGATTTTCTGACGAAGCCGCTTTATATGCACTGTGAGAGTCTGCTGTTCCGAAAAGCTGTCACTGCCCCAGATTTGATTAAATAGATACTCCTTTGTAAGAATCCTGCCCTTATTTTCGATAAGCAATACCAGTAATTCAAATTCCTTTACAGTCATTTCAATAGGTATGTCGTTTCTGCATACCGTTCTGCTCACCTTATTGACACGAATATCCCCGTCGATAAGCTCATCAACAGCGTACCGACGCTTGAAAATACCTGCAATTTTTGCAAGCATTATGTCAATGTCATACGGCTTTTCAATGTAATCGTCAGCACCAAGAATAAGCCCGTTCAGCTTGTCCTCCTTGTCGACCTTTGCACTTACGATAAGTATGGGCGTGTCGCTTTCTTCACGAATTTTTCTGCACACCGCAAAGCCGTCAATTCCGGGGAGCATTATGTCAAGCACAATAAGCCTTGCGCCGTATTTTTCATACAGCGACAAGGCTTTTTCACCTGTTTTGGCAACAGATACCGTGTAGTTTTCCGCACGGAGAAAATCACACAGTATATCGGCAAGTTCTTCGTTGTCTTCAACAATTAAAATATCGGTCATATTACCACCCTAATTCAAGTAACCGGTTATTCAGCGCACGTTCACGCTCTCTCACCTGAGAATTGCTTTCACATCTGCCGAGATTATATTCGTCCCTGATATTGCCGTCAACTATATACATAACTCTTGTGCATTTTGCCGCAACCTTAACATCGTGAGTTACAAGCATAACTGTCGTACCGTCGGCGTTTAGCTTTGCAAGCTCTTCCATAACTTCGTCAGACGATGTACGGTTGAGTGCGCCTGTCGGTTCATCGGCAAAAATCATTTTCGGATTATTGATCATACTGCGGCAGATGCAGGCACGCTGAAGCTGTCCGCCCGAAACCTCGTTAATGTCGTTGTCGGCGATTTCGATAATGCCCAGCTTACGCATTAAATCCTGCCCACGCCGAACGATTTCTTTTCGTGTTTCGGTATTCTTATTCGATTGTACCGCAGGGAGTATGATATTGTCAAGCACCGTTAAATTTTTCAGCATATACATCTGCTGAAAGATAAATCCCATTTCGTCAAGTCTTAAATCGGCAAGCTCCCTTTCACCCATTTTTGCGATATTTCTGCCACAGAACAGCACCTCGCCTGCGGTGATGTCGTCCATGCCCGAAACGGCGTAGAGAAGAGTTGACTTACCCGAGCCTGACGGTCCCATAACGGCTACCATCTCGCCCTCCTCTACAGTAAAGCTGACATTTTTAAGCACATTGTTCTGGCGCTTGTTTACGATATATGTTTTGCACAGGTCTTTTACTTCTAAGATGTTCATAACGGTTTCCTTTCTTATTCTATATTGGCTGTGTCTGAGGACTTGATTTTTCTTGTGTATAGCGAAGTGAGAAATGCAGAAATAATTGTTACAGTAAAAATAATTGTCGGATAAATCAGGAATATCTGCAACGGGTCAATGTTAAACTTGATTTTTGTTGCGCCCATCATTCCGTAAATGGGTGTAATGCAAAGTTCTGTCATAGGTATTGAAGCTGCTGCCGCTAAAATTGCTGCTGCAAGAGCAACTATTCCGAAACGCAGGGTGTTCCAGCTGATTATAGTTCCGTACTGAAAACCGATAGCCTTTAATAGGGCAGTCTGACTTTTTTCATCGGAAATAAAGGAGCGTTCAACAAGAACTGTAACAAGAATTACCACAACAATCGTTATTGCCAAAAGCAGAACCTGAACGGCCTCCATTGTGGGAACAACCGATACACAGTCTATACAGTATTCAGTTGCATTCATTACATCTTCAACATCCAGAAGCTCCTTGATTTTTTCCTTTCGGCTTTCGATTTCACTTTCAGAGGGGTTGTCGGTAAAGTCCACCTGATACTGTCTGATACTTGAAACACAGCTCATATCGGTGGGCGCACCATCGTGAAGACGGATAAGCTCGCCGAGATTGTTCATCGTCTGAAAATACGCTGTTACTATACAGTCGATTTTTTCAGTTCCGAAATCAATTGTCACAGTATCGCCAATTTCGGCACCAAGCATTTCCGAAATCTTGGGTGTCACGGCAATCTCATTCCTGTTCTGCGGAGCAGAGCCTTCAAGATAATCGTATTCACCTACGGGGATATTCAGGCTTTGTGCACAGCTTACAGCATATTCATTTCCCATAGCTATAACCTTGTATTTATACTGTATATCAACGCTTACATTACAAGGCATACCATCGTCTGAAATTTTATCGGAAAGATTATTCAGCCCATCTGACAAGCTTTCCTTATCGCCTGTATTCATAAACTTCATTACACCGTCTACATCGTTTATGTAAAGGTTGCTTTCTGTTCCGAAGGTTGTAATAAGATTCGGACTTTTCATAGTTGCAACCGTGTTGACCAGCATAAGCACAAAAAGTGTGCAGAGGAAGAACGAAATTATAATCGTCATAAAGCGTTTTGGTGCGCTTAAAACATCGTTTAACGCCATATATACAGAGGGTTTTAAACTTGTTTTTCCTATCCGCAGAAAGCTCTTTTTTCCAAAACGTTCACCTGTCTGTCCCGAGCGAATTGCGTCAATAGGTGTAAGCTTTTTAACCTTGCTTGTGCACCCGTAAGCGAACAGAAGAATTATAATCACAGTGCCGACTGCACTGATAATATTTATAAGGAAGCCTACGTCATTTCCAAGCACCATATTTTCGCTTACAGACATAATCAGCATATTTCCGAAGGGAATACTTGCGAAAAATCCGATAATTCCGCCGATTACCGACATCATCAGATACTTTACTATGTAAAGCCCCCTGATTTTGTGATTTTTAATACCGATAGCCTTCATAACGCCGATTTCTCTGTATTCTTCGGCAATCGTAAAGCCGATAGAAAAGCGGAGTACCACGAAAGAAACAATTATAAGACATACGCTTAAAATGAGTATGATAAACGCTACAATCATTTCCATTACATAGCACATTTTAAGAGTATCTCTTGTGCCTGTAAAGGCAATTCCGGGGATATCGGCAATAGCTGAGGTTGTTGCTTTGACATCATCGGTTTCGATGTAGATAACCTCGCCCAGATAATGTGCATTTATCATTTCATCCGCAAGGAATGTGTCATAATCAGCCTGATTGAGCAAAAAGCGTGTATTGCCCATAAAATCAGAGCCTAAAAAAGCGTCCTTTACTTTTCCTGCAATTTTCAGTTCCTTTTCCACATCGCCCAATTTTATGCGGATATAATCGCCTACCTTGAAACCGTTGTTTTCTATAAATTTACCCGCAATCAGAACCTCGCCCTGATTTACAGCGGAAACGGACTTGTTCGCCGTATCAAAGAATTTGAGCTTTGCATCAGATATTGATTGAAACAACGCAGTGTTTTTGGTTTCAACCTCTGCGCCGTCAAGGTGTGAAACGCTGTCCTGTGAGCCGAAAATACAGGTTTCGATTTTGTAGCCGTTTACACAATCGGCTTTGTCGATATGCCGTCGGCATATCCTGTGGACTCATTACCCATTGTAATAACAACAAAATCACCGATTTCTGCCTTGTCAAGATAATAATCCGTGCCGTTCATAACGGTAAATACGTTGTTCAGACCACTTGCCACAAACATCGTCGCAAGTATAATAAACACCAGCAGTATCATATTCATAGTTTTTTTGCTTTTAAGGTCTTTTTTCAGTATGTTTAAATACATTTCCTTGCTCCTTTTATCGTTGTGATTACATTGTAGCATAGAAATTATTAAATAATCCTTAAATCCTGTTTTATGTCGGAATTTATTTTATCATATTTTGGTTGGTTGCGCAATCCGGCAACAAAATGCAATAGACAGACATTACAATTTATATAATATCCGCCTAATACGAGAGCATAATATTCACGGCTTGTTTGTCCGTGTATTTTAAGCTGTTAAAAGGCTTGATGAGCAGTGAGCGTGAACGCTTGAAATTCTTTCTCATGCTGTCATCAAGTGATTGTTGAGCCTTTTTGCAAATATTTCTTGAATTACTAAGTTTTATATGATACAATTTATTTAAGAACCAACGCACTGCCCCTAAATCGAAATTCGGAGGTACTTACCATGATAGAGAAAGTGAATGAAAAAGATATTTGCGAATGTGTAAATGTAATCAGAGTCAGCTTTGCCACAGTTGCTGACGAGTTTGGCTTTACCGCTGAAAATGCGCCTAATTTCACAGCATTCGCAACGACGGAAGAAAGATTAAAGTGGCATTTATTCGGTGAGCATAGACGTATGTATGCCTTTTGGGATAACGGGAAAATTGTTGGCTACTATTCATTGCTATTTCAGAGTAATAATGAGTGCGAATTAAATAATTTATGTGTACTTCCGACATACAGACACAGAAAAATCGGTCAAGAGCTGTTATTTCATGCCTTTAATACTGCCAAAAAAACAAATTGCGTAAAAATCAACATCGGAATAGTCGAGGAAAACAAAAAATTAAAAAATTGGTATGAGCAATTCGGATTTACACATACAGAAACCAAAAAATATGATTTTTTCCCTTTTACCTGTGGGTATATGGAAAAGATTTTATAATTTTTTCATTTATAAAGCAGACTGACATAAAGTATTATGCTATAATAGTCTTGAACAAGTAGTTATTATTCCGGATAAACAGGAAATGAGAGGTTTAGAGTATGTGCTTTATATGCGACAGAATTAAAATGATCAACAATGGTACGAATCCATACTTCGTTAAAGAATTGCAAACAGGTTATGTAGTTATTGGTGATAATCAGCATTTTAAGGGCTACACATTATTTCTTTGCAAAGAACACAAAACAGAACTGTTTCAATTAAACCATTCGAAAAAGATTAAGTTTTTAGAGGAAATGTCCATAGTCGCCGAAGCAGTTTCAAAAGCTTTTGGAGCAGAAAAAATGAACTATGAATTGTTAGGCAATGGCGATACACATCTGCACTGGCACCTATTTCCAAGGAAAAGCGGAGATATAGAAAACTATGGCAACAATGGAAAAGGACCTGTTTGGTAGTATCCTATGGAAAAAAATGTACAATGATAATAACCGCCCTTCAAAGACAGAATTAGAAGATATGAAAGAAAAGTTACTGATAGAATTAGAAAAACTGTTGTAATCCTACTTCAAGTTTTTATGGGGTTGCAAAGCCTAAACGTGAAGCGGATATTGACGAGGTTGTGCCGATGGGAATTTGAGTGGAAAAGTGGTTGAAAAAAGTGGAAATGTGTGGTATAATAGATTTATAAAGGCAGATAATCTGCCCGATAATCGGAATATGTATATGTTGGTAGATAACTCAGTTTCATTTCGTTGAAAGGTCATGTGCTTATGTCTATAATTAATTGTGTTGGCAAAAGAATAAAACGGACAGTTGCGTTGTTGATTGCAGCGACATTACTTTGCAGTTTGACAGGCTGTGCCAAAGGACCAACAGGAAACATTAATTTAAGTTCTGACATCGATTCAAATAACGCTGATGAAACGGAATTTGATATAGAACGTGTCCGGAAAAGTTTCATTATAAAAGGGGTGCCCTTTGAATTGCCAAAGAGAATTGGCGATTTGGATGATGCGTGGACATACCAAAAGCGTGAAACGCATTATGTTGACGATACAGGATTGGCTGATTTTTATTTTAACGGAAAAGAAATGTTTGTAGCGGGAATCGGTGACTTTATAGAAGGACAGGAAGATGATGGGTTTATTTACGATATCGCTCTTGAATCGGATGATTGCTCAATTGGGGGTATAACGCCAAATGTTTCAACAAAGGCTGATGTGCTGAAGAAATACGGAGAGCCGTCAAAAATAAATAATTTTGAGGATAGGGGCTTATATAGGTATATTTACGGCACTCAAGACAGCAATCAAAAACTATTTTTCATAGAGCATAGCCAAATGTTCACCGTGGTGTTTTATGCTGAAAATGATGTCGTACAAGGTGTAAGGGTAGTTTATAATACCTTGGACGAATAAAGGAAAATTAATTATACTAAATCGCTTATTGACAAATTCCAATTATCGCACTTTAATACAATAAAGGAGCAACCACGCACGGTTGCCCCTTTTCCTATATCCCCCGAGCCGCAAGGCTCTTTTTTTATGCCTATTTAAAGGATGTGACGCAGAATATCCGAAAATTTCGGCTTGAAAGCATTCCCTTAAGCAGTTTATGGAGATTACAAAGCCTAAGCGTGAAGCAGATATTGACGAGGCTGTGCCGATGGGAATTTGATTGGAAAAGTGGTTGAAAAAAGTGGGAATGTGTTGTATAATATATACAGTTAATCTGTTATAAAATGTCGAATAGAATTTTTTGTAAAGCAAGGAGAACGAAATGAAAAATTGTGGTATTAACATTAATTATAACTATTTGATAAATGACGACATAAACAATTTTCCTTCTGATTTTTGTATAGATAAGCGTAATGACCCTTATGACCCAGATAGTGGTAGTAAAAAATTATATGACGATATTTTGATGACATTTTTTACCGAAACCTCAGCAGATAATGTTGAACAGCAATTTCAAAATAACCCTAAATTTTATACTATAAAATTAGAAAATGGAAATGGTACACTTTTATCATCTGATTATATTGGACCATCTGTATATTGGGCTAGAGAAAGGGGGGTAAGCGATGATAAAATACGAGATTTTTTAAAACAATGCCGAACGATTGGTGGGCATATAGTTTGGGAGCGCGGACGTGACTTAGAGTATAAGGTTAACACTTCCCGCGGTGGAAGTAATGGTGTATATGATAGATTTGATTGGACATTATTATTATTGAAGATTTTTCTGTCTGACGTAAAACAGGACTTAAACTCTTTTGTAGGTAAGGCAAACAAATACATTCCAGAAAAGTACCGCGATACTAATAATACTAACACTAAATTTAAAAATCTTTATTTTGCTTTTGATTGCTCTAAATGGCTTAAAAATTACACTTTTGATAAGTTTTGCGAACGCTTTAAATTGTATGGAAGTTTTGTGGATAAGCAAAATAATGTCATCCAAACAGCTCCTCTATTTCCTTTTTTACCAACTGATTACGAGCAATATATTGATAGCGTATGTAAAGCTATAAATAAAAGAAACAGTCATATATCCAAGTTAGATTAACACGCCAATAAGTCTTAACGGCTTTTTTCTTGCCGAGCAGTTTAACACGCAAGGAGCGACCACTGTAGCTGCTCCTTTTCCTATATTCCCCGAGCCGCAAGGCTCATTTTTTATGCCCTTTTTTCGAGGAGGTGAAACAGAATGTCCGAGAATTTCGGCTTGAAAATAGGTCTTGAGGGCAAAAAGGAGTTTAAGAAATCCCTCGCCGAGATAAACAATTCGTTCAAGGTTCTCGGTTCTGAAATGAAACCGGTAGATTCCCAGTTCGATAAGAACGATAAATCCACCGAAGCCCTAACCGCCCGCAGCGAGGTTCTGAACAAGGAATCGACAGTCATAAGCAGAAAATTGAAACGCTCCGTCAGCCCTTGCAAATGCCGCCGAGTTTTCGGTGAGAACGGCCGCTGCACTCAAAGCCGGCAGATACAGCTGAACAACGCGCAGGCTGCTCTGAACAGAATGGAGCGTGAACTGAACTCCAAAACACCGCTCTCGCAAATGCCGACAAGGGCTTTGACGAATCCGGAGATAAAGCAAAGGACTTCTCCAATTCCATAAAAAAGTCGCCGACACCAGCGAGGACGCTGACGGAAAGCTGAGCAAGCTCGGAGATACCGCAAAGAAAATCGGTACGGCTCTGGTAGCCGCCGC
>ERZ859980.820-NODE-820-length-15929-cov-1.424909_pt1 | contig 15929 bp, 13 predicted proteins | sample MGYA00509984_ERZ859980 | MGnify/ENA primary metagenome ERZ859980 (study PRJEB30046, sample SAMN00715173) | human gut metagenome | study: EMG produced TPA metagenomics assembly of the A metagenome-wide association study of gut microbiota in type 2... | reverse complement strand
GTAAGTAAATATCATTTCTACACCGCAGTTCATAAGCTTAAATAATGCAAACTACCAAAAGACTACTTCTCCCCTATTCTAAAATTTCAAGATATTCGCTTATTTTAATAATGACAACAGATTTTTGACATCCTGTACAATTTACAGGGTGTTTTTTCTATATGTAAAAACAGTAACATATTTTGAAAATATTGAATTCATCGAGCAAATGGTTTATACTTAAATTATATGATGCAGTTTTTTTGAAGATAAAACAGATGGCTGATAGATTAAAGATAAATCTAAATTTTGAGTTATGGACATCTAATAAATTTATTTAAGAGAATATATGAGGTCACAGTGAAATAAGTAATGAACATGAATGCGAGTTAAATATTATTGAATTTAAGAATAGAACTATAAAAATTAGAGAAATGCGAAATTTTCCGCAACATACATGATGTTTCTTTTGAAGTACAAGAAAAGTATTTCAAAGGCGGTATTCTTCACGAACTTGAAGATGAAAATGATTATAAATTATGAATATGATATGTTTGAGTTTTTCATAGAACCCGCACATCAGGTGCAAGGCATTGTAGTATATGCACTGGAACTTGTAGAAAATTATTTTGAAGATGCTAAGGTATTTAGACTAATTACTCCACCTCAAGTTGTAAGAAACTGTGTTTTCTATGTCAATAAATGTGGATATCAAATCGTTAAAGTACTTGATTTCAATAAAGGAGAAAATTATGAAGATTATTTATTAAAAAAAGAAATAAATTGAGTTAGTTTCAATGTTGTGGTCAAGTATTTTTGTAACACCACAACATATGGACGAACTGGATTTAACTTCATCGGGAGCAAAAACGACCTATGAAAAAATCAAAAATTATGTGTTTGAAAGATATGGTTTAATTTTTTCTTTTCTCAACATAGTACAAGTTAAAACCAAGTGCGGAATTATTGAGCGAGGGAATTACAATAAGCCGAAATTTGAAAACGCCAAATAGACGCAATGCCCTCTGGATAAAGTAAGAGTCATTAAGAAGCGCTGAAACATTTAAGATAATTCCATAATAGATAATCCCCACATTTGATAAAACAAAAAACCTTGTAAAATGGTGATACCAAATACAAGGAGGTTATATTATGATCAAAGGCTCGAAAATCAAAGAATAAATTATGCAATGAGAGGAGATTATTACTTGCCTTGCGTAAAAACAAAAGGGCAATTGAAACTGCATATCGGCGTGTGGACAAACCGACGCAGACAGTACCTCAAACAATATCATTGAATCAGATATTATAATCTGCTTACTTTGGAAAGGCTGTATCCATATCTTTCCGACATTGAGAAACAGGCAGAAAAACTGTTTTTGGAACTTGTCAAAGCACTTGCTGATAAGGAAAATATTACGGAAGAATTCAAATCTGAAAATTCAATGTTGTGGATGCAAAATATGAACTCTGGGATAAAAAAGAAGAATTGCTCCTGTAGGAAGCCAACAAGGATTGCATTCGTCAGTGCATAGCTTATATGGTTGCCTACCTACAAAGTGGGTCGGAAAAATCACAGAATACAGTAAAGCTCTGGTCAGAAGGATGATTGAAAGAATTACGGTGCACGATACCTGTTTCGTGGTAGAGTTCAAGTCAGGTATCAAGATAACGATAAACGAATACGATGAAAACGATGGTGTAATGCTCAAACTTTGGTCTGGGCGTTTTTTCGCTCTATCACAAAACTATGGAAAAGTCAAAAAGTTTGTGTTATAATCTTATTCGGCGTATTGGCGGTAAGTATCGAGGCGCTTGCCCACTACTTTTCAAGGAGGTATTACCATGAAGGTGAATCCGAGAACCGTCAAATTGTTCTGGATCTTGTCGCAGCACTTGCTGTGACCGCGGCCGGCGTTGTAGCTAAATACTACATCGACACGCCACAGGGCATGTGACGCTAAGGCACATGGTCCGAAACGACTGTGTACCTTTTTTCTTAGGAGGAGTAAATGGTGGATAGAACAGTTAATTATAAAGAGATATTTGAAAAGTATTTACAGCAAATTAAGAGCATAAGAAATCCAAAATCCGAGAGACCAGAAATGGTGGATTTAGAGTGGAATCGTGTCCTTCAGAATGTTGTATTTGACTTTGGAGGACATGAATTTGCAAAGTATACAGATGTCGTTGGTGCTGCAAGAAACATCTCTATTCGCTGTTTACATGAAATAATTTACCATCTTCAGGCAAAAAACCTGCTGTTCAATTCTATCGACTACTCAAGTATCAAGGATAAAATTCCCAATATTTGCTTTGTACTTCAGCATTTGAAAACAAAGGAATTATTGATTTTCAAGGAAATCGAAGATTGTAGCTTCTGGAAAATCAAAGGAAAAGAACCAGAAACGATTGCAGATTTTATGAAGAATGTTTCTGCTAAAAGCTGCAAGTATATTATCTTGTGTATGACTATGCGTATTTGCAAGTTATTGGACACAATGATGATGAAAGTGATCCAGGCAGAGGGTATAATTTTTATTCGTTAAAATGGTTTTTTGAGACATATTACGGAACTGAGGAATATGGGGATTTCTTGATGAATTAAATCATTATCTCAAAGCGGTTAATGATTATCTGGGATACATTTTGTTGAAGTCTTTGACTCCAAATGCGATGCTTAATTTCAGAAAAATAACTGAAAGAAAGATTATTGACTACCCGTATGATAGATTGATGGCAAGGAAAGCTAAAGAGTATGAACTCAGTGCTGATGCGTTTAAACTAATTCGGCAGCAGTTTATCGATGCATCCACATATTTGATTGCATTGGGGAATAGCGATTTTTCAGAAAGTTTGTTACAGCCGAATGGCTGTACGATTCAATGAAAAAGGCTCAGGCAATAGATTTGACCGTTATTGGTATGGGTTATTTTAAAGCTGTTGAGCAATTGCTGTACAGTTTGATTTGTCTTCATGCAAATGAAGGTCGCCAAATGAAAAAGGACTTCTCTCGTAAAGATTTGCCCTTTATGGTGGATCTGACTGACACTGCGATTGAGGATGAGGCTATTGATACGACAATTGGTGCAATGGCAAATTTCTATAAAGATAACCTCAATATGTTACGTGGTGAATTGAATTGGCACACAAGGAAATATGTGTGTGAAACTATCTTTGAATATGGAGATTTGCGAAACGGATATTTCCATAAAGATAACATTCACGACTGGAAGAAAATCGATACTATCAGAGATGCAACATTTTCGATTATTTTTCTCCTTCTCGGCTCCCATAGCCTTTCGGAGCAGAACTCATCGAAGTTGGGAATGCCGCAAAGGAATGAATACAGTGATTATGCAAAACTCTGTAGTATGTAAATTTCCATTCAGGAGATTTATTCTTCATTGATATTGGACACGATACCGAGGAACTTGCCTTCGGATGTAGAGATATGAATTCGACTGTTATTGAAAATAGATATGTTCAGTACTCCGGTATGTATTTAAAAGAACTCGGACAAGGCGGAAGAACGATTCTTTTTAAAGAAGATCATCTTCCAAAAAGTATCTACTTAGGGAAGTTCGTATTTGCGCAGACAGAAATGGTTAAGGCAACTCCTGTGAAAGTGCGGAAGATTTTTGAGAACGGAAAATTCGTTGGTCCTGATATCATAGAAGAACAGAACTTTGATTATTAGGAGGAAAAATACTGCGTATGAATGATATTAATCTTGAAAAATTCGAGTTTTGTATGAAGAACCGTCCGCATGTTGTTATTCTTGGTGCCGGTGCAAGTTGTGCGACTATACCTAATTGGGATAAAAACGGAAAATGGATATCGGCAATGAGTGGATTCATCGATAAACTTGGATTAACGGATATTATTTCAAAGGTGAATATCGAAACGGATTCCGATAATCTTGAAGATATTTATATGGAATTAGATACTAGGAGCAATAACGAACCCGATTGTAACAGAGTGAAAATTGAATTAGAAAAGTCATTAGAGAGTATATGAGTAGTTTCGTTTTGCCAGATGAACCCACTATTTATGACTTTCTTGTAATGAGTTTGACAAGTAAGAATTTGATAGCAACATTTAATTGGGATCCTTTTTTAGTCCAAGCAATATCGAGGGTTCAAAGATATACTAACAACATTCCGCAAGTAGCATTTCTGCATGGAAATGTTGCAGTGGAATACTGTGCAGATGATATATCATGGGAAATGTTGGTAGACTCTGTAGATGCCAAAAACCTCTGACTCCGATGAAATTGCTGTTCCCTATTAAGAAAAAAGATTACACCACTGATGTTGCAATTTCAAAGTCATGGGATGACTCACGAACGCTTTACAAACCGCAATATTCCTTTGTAAATCTCGGCAAATCACGGTCAGTTGAAAAGTACAAGACTACCAAAAGACTACTTTTCAACAGTTTTAAAATCAGCTTTTATGACTTATCGTTAATAGGGTTAGAACAGACATTATTATTGCCGAGTTATCGTTAAAAGGGTTGTAACAGAAAGCAATTCCCTATAACTATATATAACAGCAGTTTTTGCTGGGTGTGATTTGCTTTGAATGAGTCTTATCTGAGTAAGTAAATATCATTTCTACACCGCAGTTCATAAGCTTAAATAATGCAAACTACTAAAAGACTACTTCTCCCCTATTCTAAATTTTAAAAACATAAAACATCACTTTTTGATAGTTAATATATTTATTATCATCCTGTACAATTTACAGGGTGTTTTTTTATACATAAAAAGCAGTGACATTTTTTAAAGAATTGAATTCACCGAGCAAATGGTTTATACTTAAATCATGTGATACAGTTTCTCTTGAAGAGTTAAAACAGAATTTTTAGTGAAGTTTTCATGATTAATCTGCAAAGAGATGCTGATTATGAGTAAAATCAAGACGCTAGTATACATGATAAATTTTAAGTGAAAATTACCGCGTTGATAAGGTGTTTTAATGTAACTTGACATCAAGCAAGAGGTTGGATAAATACCACTACTTACGAAACAATGGATAAAGGAAAGGAGTTGTAGTGTATGGAGCGACATATTGGTACATGGCATAGAGAAAACGATTCAAGAAACTCAGAAGTAGGAGAACTTTTGATTGATGGAAATTACTTAGAATTTTATAGCAGATTTCATGGCCTTGTTTTTCCTGAAACTTTTATCGGAGAAGACGGTCAATATAAATATAAAGTATTTGTAAATGGATATGCAAAACCAGGACGAAACAGAGTTCTGGATTATACTTCATGCCATAGGGTGTCTTATGTTCTAATGCAAAATTTTGATTTTTCAAAAGGAACAGATATTTCTGGAATAGAAGAGTTTTCATTTGCTATTCGAGAATTGACCAAATGGCTTGGTATTAAAACTGTCTTTTATACTTGTACAGACCAAGATGAACTGGCTGCTGGTGAGGCTCGTTTAGATTCATTGTTATCCATGAAAAAAATCCACAAATCGAACTGTATTTTGAATCAAAAACGCATGAGAGTATATTATCACTCGAAGATAACATCGCAATTAAAATAAAAAAAGAACCTCGAATTCGCGTAAAATATAATCAGTTAGCAGATATTCAGAAAATACAGAATGATATAGAATGCATTATGCAATTTTTTGGATTGTTGATTGGCAAAGTATCTATAGCAGATAATATCCGGCTGTCGATCGAAGGACAGAAACTTAAGAGCTGGTTATATATAATCATGATTATTCTTATAACATAATGAATCAAGATGTTACGGATAGTCCAAGGACATACTATTATGTACTTGAAGATAACTTGACTCTGTATTTTGCTAATTGGCGTAAATTCTGTTTTGATGACCAGTTCACATTGTTAAGGAGAATATATTTTTCCGTGAATGGTAGAAAAGAAATATTTGCAGAGGATATATTCGTTGAGTATATGAGAATATTAGATGGATATCATACAAGAATATCCGGTGATGCAGAAACAGAAGAAAAATTAAAGAAAGCATTAAAGGCAGCAACAAAAGTCATTAAAACTCAAATCTTTAAAGAAGAAAATCGCCCAATTTTTGAAGAAGCATTTCAAAGTGTGTTGCCAGATTGGAAGTACAACTCTTCAAATATAGGTGATATTTCTGGTTGGATAACGGCTGGTTATTTGGGAAAAAAATCTTTATCTCATCGCTTAAAAGAGTTGGATAATCTGTACTTTGGCATTATTAGGAATAATGCTGAAGATATTGAATGTTTGGCGTGTAATAAAGAGAAATGCAAGGATATGACGGATGAACAAATTGCTGAATTGTTCTATAGGGAACTCGGTGATACTAGAAATTATTATTCTCATTATAAGAAGAACAAAACTGGTGTATTAGATTTTTCGCAAATAAATGATTCAATACGAGTCTTGAAAGCAACCATTATTTCTATTTTCCTATCTCACATGGGAATAGATAAAGATTTAATACGTAGAATTGTCGAGTTTGATAGTGAACTACATTTTCAAACAATGTTTTTGCGTAAACCTGAAGAACACCCATTTCTTCATACACAGGAGTGGCTGAAAACTATCAAAACAAAGTCCGAGAATGGGACAAATTAAATTGGACGAACTAACATGAAAATAACGCTTTCTATCTCATCATTTCTCTGCTATGCAAGAAAAAAGGAACCTTCCACCATTCCCTCGTACAATAGGCGTTGTGTATGTTTTTCGTTGAATAACCGATCCATGTTGAGTGCGTAGTAATGTTGACTAAGATTTAATACGGCGTACTAGTAAATGCCGTAAAATAAGGCGTTTAGAAAGTTTTGTGTATTGAAAATCAAACCACGAAAAACGGCTGAAAAACACCATAAAAACTTGATTTTTTTATAGTTGGATAGACAGGAATATTGAGATTGGGGTGATTATACAGAAGTGTTTACTTGTGATTTATGGAAAAGTGAAGGTAGGAATAGGCTAATAATCATTCAAAGATATATCGAATTATAATTAGGCTGTTTCAGAAAGAAGAGGTGTCTATGCCTGGCAAAGTGAGAGTGATTCCGGCTAATACAAATGAGCCAATGAAACACGTTGTCATATATGCTCGTGTTAGTTCAAATACTATGGATCAGCTTGAGAGCCTTAAAGCACAGATTTCTGGATTGACAAAGTTTGTATCTGGGCATAACAACTGGAAACTAGTTGTTATTCATATAGATATTGCATCTGCTAAAAAAGATTCTTCTCGTCCTGCCTTTCATCAAATGATAGAAGAATGTAAAGCGGGACTTACGGATATAGTTGTGGTAAAAAGTATCAGTAGACTTGGAAGAGATACTGTCGAGGTGCTTGATGCAATAAATATTTTAAGAGAGTCACAAGTGCGAATTATTTTCAAGCAAGAAGAACTGGATACATTAACAGTGGGAAGTTCATTATTGATATCAACCATTGAAGCTTGCACCCAGGCCGAGAATGAAACACGAAGTGATAATATCAAATGGGGCATAAAGCAGCGAGCTAGTAACGGCAGCTTGGGGGTCTATCGTAGAAAATGTTATGGCTATGATAAGGACGAGAATGGTGATCTTCTAATCAATGAAGAACAAGCAGTAATCGTTAGACTGATTTTTGATTTGTATCTTGGCGGTAAAAGCATATTAGGTATCGTCAAAGAACTTAAAGAGAGAGACATTAAATCTCCTACAGGAAAAGATAACTGGCCAAACGTTCAATAGAAGAAATGCTGAGTAATGAGAAGTATATAGGTATTGCAGTAGTGAATGTGGATGGCGAAGAGGGGCAGGTTTATAAGTTAAACAATTCTCATCCGGCAATCATTTCAAATGAAATATTTGATGCTGTTCAAGAAGAAAAGTTGAAACGCAGTAATTTAGTTGTTGATGAGAATCGAACACACAGAAGTGGTAAGAAATATAGTTCTGTGAAGAAATAGATTTTCTTATTTGTTGGGAATCAATAAGAATATAGTTTATGAAAATTATAATCAGAGTTTAGAAGAGTGTGGTTGTGTGAATTATTTGAAAGGAGTGTCTTAGCTTGGAAAAATTTAATATTATTGATAACAAACTTACTAATTTAATTCCTATTGTTAATCCAGGCTTAAAAAATGAATATGGCATAAAGGCAGCCATTTTATATAGAATTCTTCCAAGTGTTGAAGTTGATTCATCTGAAATTGTTAAAAAATCATATAAGGACTTTTATGGAGAGGATATTCCCGAATCGGCAGATACGATATTTAATGCTTTTATTCAGTTTTTAGATTTTTGCCGTTCAAAAGAATTGAAATTGAAACTATATGATAAGCGGAGACCACAAAAGGATGAACTAGCATTAATTTTTTTGAATTTAGAAAAAATATTTGATGGATATAGTGATCTAAAAGCATTGTTTGATAGATTTTTTGATTTAATGTACTCTTTTTCAAATTTAATGCCTGCCCCGAAAAATTTCAATGGAAGCGATAGAAAGAATGGTAAAGGTACATGGAATCTTAATAAAGATTATCCATCTGTTTATTATAAAAATCTAGAAGATAATAACTCTGGTATTTATAAAAGAGAAGAAATGAAACAATGGCTTGATGAGAGAATGGATAAATATAGTATCAAAAATATGTATATGTTGCCTCCTCCGTATCCGATAAAAGAATACTATGGATATAATGATGACAAATTACCTCAATTAATATCGTATATAAGAGCTGCAATCAGATTGATAGAAGATAGATTTGAACAGAATTTTCAACCAGATAAAGCAATTGGTTCCAACTTGTCAATTCAAAGTGAATAATACAAATAGCCTACTTTCAGCTAGTTTGTAAACTGATTTGGAAACACACGAGAAATACTTTAAAACACTGATAGACACAAGACTTCAGAGCTTTTTAGAATCAGAATGTAAATAGCCTAAGAATTTCATGTTGAGAGCGTGGTTCTGTTGACTAAAACACATAAGGAAAAGTGTGAAAAAGGCTTGAAATAAGGGAATTTTGAGATTTTTAGAATTAAGAATTAGACTGCGAAATATGCCTGAAAAGAGAATAAAACCTTGATGCTTTTATAGTCGGATAGACAGGAATATTGAGAATAGGTTGGGCATACGAAAATAATGAATGGTAGGTGATTCTAATTGGCATATGGAAAATCAATAGAGTTGTTTCTTGTAAATGGAACGGCTGACAGTTTGATTATTGCAGATTTATCAAATTGGAATGGAAAAGCAATTAAGATTCCTCGTATTGAGGTTTCTTCTTGTGATCGTGAGGATATTACACAGGCAGGAGTATATTTTTTGTTTTGTAAGGAAGATGATGGTTCTGATTCTGTATACATCGGAGAAGCGAAAAATGTTAAAGAAAGACTTGTACAGCATTTAAGAGATTATCAATCTGAAAAAGAAACATATTATTGGAGTACTGCAGTTGTCTTTATTGGCAGAGATCTCAATAAGGCATTGACTAGATACTTGGAAAATCGTTTTGTGGAGATTGCGAGAGCAAGTAAACGATATCTTGTACTTACCAAGAATACCTACCGAAATACAATTATGAAAGAATCGCAGGTAGCTGTAATGGAGGAGTTTGTAGACAATGTAAAGATACTTATCAATGCACTTGGATACAAAGTATTGGAGCCTTTTGCTCAGATGGATTCATCGACTACATTAGTAGATGATGAATTGCTTTATATTACATCAGGTTCTGTAAATGCAACAGGAAAAGTGACTGCTGAAGGATTTGTTGTATTTGCTGGAACTACGGTTAATGAAAAAACATCAGCTAAATCACTAAGTGCGGGAATGCAGAAGTTAAGACAGAAGCTTTTTAACTCGGACAAAATAAATAACTTGATTACATCTGAGGATATTTTGTTCTCAAGTTCATCTGCAGCAGCAGATTTTGTATTAGGTTATAGCGTTAGTGGTCCACGTACTTGGAAATCGAAAGATGGAAGAACATTGAAAGAGATAGAAAGCAAACAGACAACGGAGTTAAAAGAGAATATCTTTTTAATACAAAGGACAGCTTTGACTGGACGGATTTTTCGGTTGTACTTCCAGATGTATCAGACGGTGAGATTACAGTATTTATTTACAGCCGTGGCTCTTCCCTTAAGGTAAGCGACCTTATGCTTACTGACGGAAGTATCATTCAGCACTGGTCGCCCGCACCGAACGAGATATACACAAACGAGGTAAAGATTGACCGCAGAGGCATTGAGGTATCGAACAGTAAGTCATCGCATAAAACTGTAATTACAAACACAGAATTTTCCGGCTACTACAACGATGAAAAAATATTCACCTTACCAGGCCTTCAAAAGAATACTTGAAAACAGACCCACAAATCTTCCTGAAATTATGGTTGCAGGACATTGCGGTTTTCTGTTCAGAGATTCAAAAGGGATGCCCGAAGTTGCAATGCATTGGGAGCATAGGTTTAATCACTCGGTCAAGAGATACAATGATATTTTCAGAGAGCAACTGCCTAATATCACCCCTCACATTTGCAGACATACCTATTGTTCAAATATGCAAAGGCAAGAATGAATCCGAAAACATTGCAATACCTTATGGGACATTCCGATATAGGTGTCACGATGAACACCTATACCCATCTTGGTTTGGATGATGCCAAGGATGAAATGATAAGGCTCGAAGAACTGGAACAAGCAAGAAAAGAAGTTGAAAAAACTCTCGGCACACAACCACTAAAACAGAATATGTTTAAGACGGTGTAAATTGTGCTGATTCATTGATATGATAATTATTTTGTACTATCATATTGTTGTATAAAGCTATATTTTCCGACATAGCAAAGCCTCCTATGAAAGTTTTTAACAACTACCATAGGAGGCTTATTTGTGGAGTAATTTTAAAGACTATTAGGTGTAGTTTTACTTCTTATTGTTTTTTCTACGCTTAAATACAAGGAATGTAAAAATTACAATTGCTGTAATTACCGCAACGCCTGCCACTATTCCAATTATAATCCATAATCTATAATTGCCTATAGCAAGGTGATGCACTTCTTTGATCACAGTATTATTACCTGCTCTGTCAACAATGAAAGACCTACCGTATGACTGCCTTCATTTAAAATCAACTTGATCTGATTTTTCGATTTTGAATAGTGCAGACCCGGAACATCATTATTTTTGACATCACTTACTTTGTATGTTTTGCCATCTACATACGCTACTGTCTTTTCTTCATCAAGCACTTCACTTATATCATTAAATGAAATAGTTTGATTTCCTGAACCACTAAACCATCCCCAATCTGAGAAGTTTTCCGGAACAGTACAGGTTGGTTTAGTATTATCAATATACATCTCACCAAGATCTAAAATATTCTCGTCATTAACAACTCTCAAGTATAAACTTGTATCCGCATCAGCGGTATAGTTGTTGGCAAAATAACTACCTGGTAATGTATATCGGTAAACACTCGTGCCATACATTTCTTTATCAAAAAGACTCTTTGAATCAGATGTTATATTTGTATCCGTTGATTCATTAGTGTCCTTATCGACCAAACACACGCTGTTTTTTTGAGAATTGCTTGAAAAAACAACTATGCTCAAATCAGAAAAACTACTTGGTTGTTTACTTATAGGACCGTTTTCATCTTCAAAAGAATACCAACCCGTTTTATTTTTGCTATCGCTGTTTTCAATATAAGCAAGAACATCTGTATTTACCATTCGTGTATATGTATTTTCATTAAGTACACTTGGGTTTCCTGCTTTATCATAAGCAATCATTTTTACTGAATAGACTCCGTCTTTGTCAAAGTCCTGCAACTTGTAAATCATATGCGTAGCATCGGAATTATCGACAAATTCTCGAATAGTGTCTTTTGATTCCTCATATTTTATAGTGCCGATTTCTTTTTTATTAGTATAGCTAGGTACATATTTTTTCAAACTATACTCAATTCTGTCGATATTGGTATCCATAAATACAATATTTGGATTTTCATCTTTTCTGCGATTAAAATCATAAATATCACTAAACTTAGTACTACCAGATTCTACCATATCATTATTTCTTTCATACACAATAGGTGCAGTAAAATCAACTTCAAATATCGCCGTATGTGATGAAGAATTCGCATCAAAAACGCCCTTATTATTAGCGCGATCGACAGGATTCATATCAATTTTATATACACCATCTTCTGTAAAAGGAATAGTTATGGAATGATTATCACCTAATTTATTCCAAGAGGCCATTAACGGATATTCAGACCAACCACTATCTTCATGACTGCTTCCAGGTTCCTTATAGTAAACTTTAAGCTGCATATCTTCTTCAACAAAATTAGTTTCTACTACATTGATTGTTGCTGTTGCCTTATCTTTTTCCTTTATGTTAAAAAATACATTTTTATCATCAAAGGATCCGAAATCAGCAAAGTTGTCACTAATTGAAGGGTTTGTTCTGTCAATTACAAATTCAGGTTCACTAAAGGAATCACCCCTATTACCTGCCATATCAGCATATCTAATTGAAAATTCATACCTATTATCTTCAGAAAGTGTAAATGTACCAATGTGTGTTTGATTATCTGAAGTTACCGAGGGCAAATTATCTTGTCCCCAATCTATAGTTTGAACATTGCCGTTTACATTAACTTCCACATCTTTAGGATTAAAATTTCGTTCAGTAATTGTAACAGTTACAGTCTGTGCTGTATTATAGTAATTTCCATTAGAAGAATTCACATTACTTTTCACTGCAGTAATTTTGGGAACGGTAGTGTCTATACTGTATTTAACCCTTTTTACCTCTGAATTACCAGCATTGTCAGTTAATTTAACTGTTACTTCATTACCGTTTGTATTACTCTCAACTACTAAATTAAAATCAATAGATGTCAAAAGATTATGATCTGTCTTGATTGATTTATTGTTAATTACAATATCAGAAGAATTGCTAATATATTTACCGTCAGAATCAACTGAAATAATGCCGTTCTTATTATCATTAGAAACAGACCATTCAATTTTTGAAATACCTGAGTGAGTATCACTAACACTAACAACCAATGGAATACTGGTTTTATAAAGAGGCACACCATTTGCATCTTCTTTATCAGTATCATTAGTTGCCTTAATATCAATAGAAGATACTGATTTATGTAATGAATCGTCCTCAATCACGCTACCATCTGCACTAATCAGACCTGTTGTATGTTCAACATTATCTGTAACTTTGGCAGCTACAGTACCTTTAAAATTATTTGGAATAAGGATTTCAGCATATGTTCCTGTTGAATCGGTTTTTAGTGATGTTCCATCTGTAATTTCTGTTTTACTTGTGCCGTTTTTATCATTACTATTAAGATAAATTTCAACATTTTTAATTCCGGATGAAACTCCAGGGTCATTAACATATACTTTCAATGGTGTGGCTTTTTTAAAGAAATATCCATAATAATGTTTATAAAAGGGTTTATTATCATCCTGATTTCCAAATTTAAACATAGTAATCTCAGGATTATTTTTATCAATTTGAATTCTAATACATCCAAATTTGAATTTTGAGCATTGTCGGTAGTATCAGCTGTAATTTTGTACAATCCCTCTTTATTTATATCATAGATATATTTTGCTTCTTGTTTATTAAATGACTCCTTGCCGAAATCAATATTATTAAATTGTGTTTCCGTATGATTAGAAAACGTTTCTGAATTGTTGAGGACATCTGTTTTGACACTCTCAAGACCTGAATTGTACTTATTCTCAGAAGCTATATCACTTGCTGTCACCTGATATTTTATATTGTTACCATACCATACTTTGCCGTTAATTATGTATTTCTCATAGTCTGTTAAAACATCAACCTTAATTTCAGGCGGGTTATTTTCAAGCATTAAATTAATTCCGCTTTCGTTGTTAAGTTCGCCCTCCTGTTTTAACGTTTTTATACTTTCAGTAGAAAAATAATAAATATTCGTATTACCAATTTGGTCAGTTACTATAAAATATGGGGTGTCTGAATAATTAGGGGTTATAACAAATGTATATGTATTGCCAACTACTGATTTAGGTTTATAGATATCGCCCCAATTAAGAGTAACATCCTTAACTTTTGAAGAAAAAGAATTTTCGCTTTTACCATCATCATTAACTTTTATTGATATATTAATCTCTTTATTGCCAAATATACCAAATGACAAATAATTAAGAACAGACGGTTCCACTGTATATTTCGATTCACTTATTGATGGTGCTTCATTATCAACATAGAATACACCGTTATTAGAATTAAAATTAGTATTATCTTCGTCTAAGATTGCATCGTTACCTGCAATATCCTTTGCTTCAACACATATACGATAAGTACCGCTTTCTAAATCGCCAACATATAGGTCTTCTTCCGCCGATAATATCGGTTCATTTTGATGCGTAAGATTCTTAGGTGGTATATTTTTCACTTCGCTTTCCGTACCATCTTCACTAATCTTTTTGATACAAATATAGTAAGAAGCTAAACCGAACTTATTATCATTTTCTTGGTCTGAAATGGTAAAATGAAGGTTATTTTTGCCTATTCTGTCATCTTGCAAGCCAAAATAAAGACCTTTTTCACTCTGATTATTTTCGTCATTTTGACTAAGGTCAGTTTTATAATTTCCTGTAGCTGTTATTGAATACGAAGGAGCATCATTTTCTAATACAAGTGTAGCACCACTACTATCATCTGCATTAATTTCATCTAAAAATTCATCTGGTAGATTTTCACTATAATCATTTATAGTTTTAAAGTTATATTTTCTTTCATTTCCCAAGAAATCTTTTATTGTAATGTATGGTGTTCCCTTTCCGGAACTATCGAGACAAAATGTGTATGTATTTTCATCTACTGTTGCATCATAAGATTTATTATTCCAATAGAGCTTAACTTCATTTGGGTCAACACCGCAACCTTTATCATTAACATTAATTGAAATTTCCACACGAGGTACACCAAAGATTCCAAAAGTAACATAGTTAAGTAAGCCATTCTTAACTTCGTACTTCATTTCAACAATATTAGGTGCAGTAGTATCAACATAGTAGACTTTACTAAAAGTTTTTTTATTTCCGCTAAGGTCAGTAACAGTTACATTAATCTCATACTTACCATCTTTAGTAAACACCAATTCTTCGGTTGTTTCCTCCGTTGACGGAAGAATATGACTACCATCTTTTTTAACAATATTTTCTTTCTCTGCTTTGGTATCAATTTTGGCATCATCATTTTCTTTTACAGTAATAATATAGCTTGCAATGCCTATATCATCACTTAAATTAAATTTGATGTGTAACTTAGAAAAATAATATTCATCCTTTTCAGTTATAACCGGCGTTTCAGTTATAACCGGTGTGATATTAAAATCCCCGCTGTCAAAAGAATCATAGAAAAAGGTTTTAATTTTTCCATTCTCCTCAAGAATAAGGGTATCACTTTGATGGTTTACTTTATCAGAAGCTGTTACTGATATTGATTGTATAGCAAAATCGGTTAATTCAGTTAATTGTTTTTCATTTTTTAACCGGCTATATAATTCATCAAATGAAATATAATACCAATATTCTTCTTTTTTTATACCAGCCGGTGGAGTAAGTTTATTGTTTTCAACATTTAATTCATATTGATTATTATTTATCTTAATACTAAGTTTTACATTTTTAAGATTCTTTTCAATAATATTGAGTTTTAAATACGATTTATTACCAATATAAGTATATTCACTCTTTTCTTCTTCACCGTCATCATTAGTTTTTACATAAAACTCCCTGCTTTCAAGCTTTGTTTCTGTTTCATCAGAAATATTTACAACCTGAAAACCATTTATTTTGGGAATATCAGCATCGTCAATCTTTCCAGATGATACAGTTGTTTTATTCCTAAATTGTCGCTTAACTCAATTTTAATACTG
>ERZ859980.814-NODE-814-length-16047-cov-1.239057_pt1 | contig 16047 bp, 17 predicted proteins | sample MGYA00509984_ERZ859980 | MGnify/ENA primary metagenome ERZ859980 (study PRJEB30046, sample SAMN00715173) | human gut metagenome | study: EMG produced TPA metagenomics assembly of the A metagenome-wide association study of gut microbiota in type 2... | reverse complement strand
TTGGTTTTGTATGTTGCGGCAGTACACATATATATACCTCCTTGTGTTATTATTTTCAAAAAATAATTTAATATGTAAATGTTCAAAAATAACATCAAACTCCCTGCCTGCTGACAAGGAGTCTTTTGTTTTTTAATCGGATCATTACCATTAAGTTCGCCGTCACCGCCCATAAGTTTTGTCATTTTCTCAATTTTTTCAAGCGGAAACGGGGGAGATGATATGGGTTTCATTGCAATAGACATAAGTTTCATCGGGTTATCGTCAGCGGCAATTCTGTTTGAGCTTAATGTTCCGCAGATTTTGCAGCGGTGAATAATCGCCCATTCGCCGTTTTTGCGAACCCATACTGCGACAGGTTCCATAGTTCCTCCGCAATCTGCCTCACGATCACCGGGCTCAATATCAAGATGTTGACTTGACAGGCAGTAAGGGCAATGATTGCGATGGTCGCTTCCCGCACCGTCAGGTACAACAAGTCTGCCGCATACCTTGCAGGTAAAACTTTCGTTGCAAGCGTGTGATTTATAATAACCTTTTTTATATGATTTTTTCTTGTTTTCTCTATTCATAGAGCATAATCCTCCAAAAAGTAAAATCAAAAACCTTTTGGGAGGTTTGTGGGTAAAAGTAGCAAACCTCCCGATTATGCTACTATTACAGTTGTATTAGTCTTTGTCAAAAACTAATCTCCTTATTAAAATATTTATGAAAAAGCCAAGGCTTAGTCAACAACCGGTATTTTTATTATATCAACATATAAAATATTTTTCAATATGTATCAAGTGAATTTTTGTATAAAATTATATTTTAATTTTTTCCCACTCTGTCCTTGTGATTTCGTACACAACAGTTGTTTCATTTTCACTGTCAATAAATTCATCAAGTTTTTTACAACAGTATGACACAGCGACAGCGGCGGAGGGAATGTTATCTTTTAAGCAAACTGCCCACAAGCCAAAGCCGAAAATATTGTATCGCTCAATGCTTTTGTCAATCCAATTCATTACTCTTGTTTTATCAAATGTATATGGATAGTGTTGCGTTATATCCGAATCTGCCAAAATATAGTGCACTGAAATCATCTTTTGTTAGCTCACGAAGAAATAATCGTTCTGTTTCCGTAATCATAAAATCACCGTTAATAATTTTATATTTAAAGCTTTTTAATGTCAATCATTTGATATAAATATTTGAGAAAATTTAATATACATATTGGCTAACAAATTTGTTTATTGTATAATAAAGATAAAGAGGTGAATTTTATGCACATAGTAGTATGTCTTGAAGATTGCAAAGGAATTATGTTTAACAAAAGGCGTGTTTCGTCAGACAAAATTTTGATTTCTAAAATTATTGAAATGACTCAAAACAAAAATTTATGGGTAAGCAAATATTCAAAAAAATTATTTGAAGATAAAGAATTGAGAAATACTCGGTTGATGACAGTTTATGATATATCTGATTTAGTGAAAATTGAAAATAACGATTATTTTTTTATTGAAGATATTTTACCGGATAATTTAGAAAGATGTTCTGAATTAATAATTTTTCATTGGAACCGAAGATACCCGTCAGATGTAAAGTTTGCATACGATTTAAAAGATTTTACGCTTGTTTCAAGTTCGGATTTCAAAGGCTTTTCACACCCTGAAATAACCGAGGAATATTTAAAAAATATTAATTTATAAAACAGAAAGGAAATGACTATGAAAAGGAAAAGTATTTTATTGTTGGCAGGAGCAATAGCACTGTCTGTATTTGGAGGCTGTGTATCCACAGTTTTAGATACATCATCGGAAACAAAAGAAAGCTATACCCAACAAAGTGAAGATAAATCACAACAAAAAGCGACTGTAAATCCTACGAAATGCAGACTCCGAAATTTGACCTTTCGTCAATACCTGAATATTCTGGCAATCCCTATGTGGAAATAAATGACAATGAACCATATTTCAGTGATGACGAATATACAACATCGCCATTTGAGTACTACAGTGATTTGGATACATTAGGCAGATGCGGAATGGCATATGCCTGTGTGGGAAAAGATATTATGCCAACCGAGGAGAGAGGTTCAATAGGTTCGGTAAAACCGTCAGGATGGCAGACGGTAAAGTATGATTGTGTTGACGGAAACTATTTGTATAATCGCTGTCATCTTATCGGCTATCAGCTAACGGGCGAAAACGCAAACGAAAAGAACCTCATTACCGGTACCCGTTACCTAAATGTTGAGGGTATGCTGCCTTTTGAAAATATGGTTGCCGATTATGTAAAAGAAACCGATAACCATACATTATACAGGGTTACACCGATATTTAAGGATGATGAACTTGTTGCAAGAGGCGTATTAATGGAGGCAAAGTCTGTTGAAGATAACGGCGACAGTATTACTTTTTGTGTGTACTGCTATAATGTTCAGCCCGATATAAAAATAGATTATAAAACGGGTGAAAGTGAATATACAGTACCGACAACCAAGGAAGAACCAAAAGTTGAATCCAAAGTTGAGTCCAGAGCAGAGTCAAAAGCCGAAAGTCACTATGAAGAACCTGAAGAATCTCCGAAAAACGAGAATACAGACACACATACATATATACTGAATACCAATACTAAAAAATTCCACTATCCTGATTGCTCGGCAGTAAAAAGAATGAAAGATTCCAATAAAGAGGAATTTACAGGCACTCGTGATGAAGTAATAAGCAGAGGATATGACCCGTGTCAAAAATGTTTTCCTTAACAATAAATAATTATCAAAATAATAAATAACTGTAAAACATAAGGGAACTTCTCGGTTGAAAAGTTCCCTTAATTTCATGCAAGTGCTTTTTTATTTTTAAAGCCTTTCATTTTTATATAGTAAACCGCAAGCATTAACAGCATACTTGCCGTCCATGCGGCAGGACCTGCAACGCAGATTGATATATAACCGATTATTGAGCTTAAAATAACCGGTGCATATATTCTCATAAGTACCTCAATAAGCGAGCCGATCATCGGAATAATGCCGTTTTTAAGTCCCTGTATTGTGCCTCTGTAAATGAACAACATTCCGAGAGTAAATTCAAACGGGCAGTTCCAGAATATGAATTGTACGGAATAATCTATTGTTTGCTGAGAGCTGTTGCTTGTGAATATTCCCGTAATCGGTGTGGCAAACAACATTGTTAATGCGCCTACTGCTATTGCGTATGTTATGCAGAGAATAAGGCAGTAGTTTACGCCTTTTCGTATTCTGTCATATTTTCCTGCGCCCTCATTTTGTCCCGCAAAGGTAGCAATTACCGTGCTCATTGAGTTCATCGGATTTTGAACAAGCATCTGCACTCTGTTGCCGATAGTATATCCTGCAACCGCATATGAGCCGAACTGATTTACAAAATACTGCAAAACCATCATACCTATAGAAATTACAGAGTTTTGAAGTCCCATAGGACAGCCGACTTTAAGTTCGTCCGCAACCATTCTGCCTATATTTGTAAAACTTTCTTTGGTCGGCAAAAGAAGTTTAACTTTAAAACATATGTAAATACAGCAAAGCACTGCGGAGATTAATTGTGAAACTACAGTTGCTATTGCCGCACCTGCAACATCCCATTTGAATACTACTATAAACAGCAGGTCAAGTCCGACATTCAGAACAGAAGAGAACAACAGTAAATACAACGGAGTTTTGCTGTCGCCGACCGATCTGAGCAATGATGCTGTAAGATTATAAAGCATAGTTGCCGGTATGCCGAGGTAGATTATTGTAAGATACCGGCTTGCGTAATCAAAAGTTTCTTTTGTAGTGCCGAGCATTGTTAAAAACGGATTTACTAAAATACAAAAGCAACTGTAAGTACGGCAGATGATATAATTCCGATTAATATATGTGCGGCAACACTTTTTTTGATTTGCTTAATATTTCCTGCACCGAAGTGTTGAGAGGTGATTACCGAACAGCCTGCCGATAAACCTATGAAAAAGCCGAGCGCAAAAAAGTTAAGAGAGCTTGTAGAGCCTACCGCCGCAAGTTTGATTTCGCCAAGCGTTTGCCCCACTATCAAGGTATCAACTACATTATATAATTCCTGTAAAAGGTTTCCTATAATTACGGGAATGGCAAAAAATAAAATCTGACTGAATATTTTACCCTGCGTCAGATTTCGTACGGATTTTGAACCGGTCATAATAATTCACACTTCTTTGTTAAAATTTATTGTAAAGAATAATTATGGACTACAATATCCTTAAATTCGTATGAATTATAGCATAGCAGAATAAAAAAGTAAATCCTAAAATTTTGAAAAATACACTGATGTTTACTTAAAAAATTTTTACAAAATGCACAGTTGTGTTTATAAGAGAAAAGTAAAATTACAAGATGTTTAGTTGTAGTGTGAAATATTTACGCAAACAAAAACAGGCGAAAAAATCACGCCTGTTTATCGTAAAAATATTTAGGTTAAATGTAAAATGTTAATCAAAAGCAGCCATACCATACCGTAATATGTCACAACTGCAACAAGGTCGTTTATGGTTGTAATCAACGGGCCTGACGCTACGGCAGGGTCGATTTTCATTTTGTTGAAGAACATAGGAACAAGTGTGCCGATAAGGCTTGAAATTACCATAGACGCCAAAAGCGAAAGTCCTACGCAGCCCGATACAATAAACGAGTAGGCAATATCGTTTCCTTTAATAAGGAAAATATACAGACCGACAAAAATCACTGCCATTACACCGAGAAAAATTCCGTTTGAAAATCCGACTTTCATTTCTTTGACGGTGAGTTTTAATTTGTCTGACGCTGTCAGATTTTCATCCATAAGGACACGGATTGTAACCGCAAGCGATTGAGTGCCTACATTTCCCGCCATATCAAGTATGAGCGACTGAAAGCATATAACTATCGGAATAACGGCTACCACCGATTCAAAAATGCCTACCACCGAAGATACTCCCATACCGAGAAAAAGCAGAATAATTAGCCAAGGCAATCTTTTCTTTGTGCTTTGAAAAGTGGTTTCGTTTAAATCTTCTTCTGCGGTCAAACCACCGAGTTTTGCGTAATCCTCACCGAGTTCCTCGTCCACAACCTGAACAATATCATGGGCGGTAATAACGCCGAGAATATGTTTTTCGTCATCAAGCACAGGGATAGAATCCTCTGCATAGTCTTTTAATTGTTCAATACAATCCGTAATTTTTTCGTGTGCCTTTACAAAAGGATATGACTTTACTATGATGTCATCAAGATTTTGATAATTCCTTGCAACAATTAAATCTTTCAAATCAATAGCGCCACAAAAACAGTTGTTGTCGTCAACAGCGTAAATCGTATTGATGTTATCATTTTCACCTGCCTGCGAGATAAGTTCGTGTCTGGCTTCTTTTATAGAAAGATTTTTGCTTATAACGATGTAGTTGGTAGTCATTTCACTGCCGATTTCATCATCGTCATAAGATAAAATCATTCGTACATCTTGTTTTGCATCGTTGTCAAGCAAGGCGACTATTCTTTTTCTGTCGTCATCGCCGAGCTTTTCAAGAATATCTACCGCATCGTCGGAGTCCATTTCCGAAAGCAGATTAGCAACTTTATCGGAATTAATTTCTTTCAGATACTCTTCCGAATCTTCAATGTAAGAAAATATTTCCGCAACAAGTTCCACACCGAGAACAGGGTAGAGCGCTTTTCTTTCGTCGGCAGTCATTTTTTCAAGAGCGTCGGCAATATCGCTTGTATGGTAGTCGGAAATTTTTTCTATAAGCTCTCTTTTGAAAGTCCGCTCCTGAAAATCTTTACGATTTCGTCTGCATACATTGGTTTGTTTAATACTTTCTCTGTCATATCATTACCTCCCATTTGCCTCAAAAGGGCATAAAAATACCACCGCTATTCCCACAGCAGTTTAACAATTGATTGTTGAGCAGTATAGGATAATATTCGGTGGAACAGAAAGTAATATTATGTTTACAAAAGGCTGAACATCAGTCAGAATTTAACAGACAGCCTTACATTGAGTATTTCCGTAACACCTGTTTGAATACTTCGACCAAAACTACTGCAACTGTCCATTAAATCTCACCTCCGATTAAACTTCATCATATATTAATTTATCACCTAAATATATTTATGTCAAGTAAGTATAAAAATTTAGATTTAAAATTTACAATCCGATAACAATATTATGCACAAGTTGTTTGCAGCTTATAAAATATTATGAATTGTGACAGATTTCCCTATAAAAAGTGATGCTTTATATTTGCAATTTGTGCCGCAGCACAAAGAAATTTGTGCATAAAAGTGTTGCGCTCATAAAATATCGTGGTATAATAATGGCATAAACAAAAGAGATTTCAAAGCAATGGGGCTTCGTTGAACACGAAGTCCCATTTGTGATTTGATAGGGTATGATTTGAAAGGATGATAATTATGACACCTGAAAAAATTGTTGAAAACCATAAGAAATATGTACTTCAGTCATGGAGCAAGCAGGGTAACTTAAATCCTATTCCTGTTGCAAAGGCAGAGGGAATTTACTTCTACGATTTTGACGGTAATAAATATACAGATATGTCTTCACAGCTTGTAAACCTTAACTTAGGTTACGGTAACAAGCTATCGGAGATGCAATTAAAGAACAGGTTGATAAGTTTTGTTTTGTAGGCCCGTCATACGCAACAGAGGCAAAGTCAACACTTGCGGAAATGATTATTAATCTTCTTCCGGACAGTTTTAGCAAGGTGTTCTTTACAAATGCAGGTGCAGACGCAAACGAAAACGCAGTAAAGATTGCAAGAATGTTTACGGGCAGAAACAAGGTATTCAGCCGTTACAGAAGTTATCACGGTTCTTCATTCGGCGCAGGCAACCTTACGGGCGAGCCGAGAAGATATCCGCTTGAGCCGGGTATTCCGGGATTTGTAAAATTTTTTGATCCGTATGTTTACAGAGAGGCTGTTGAATTTGAATCCGAAGAGGCAGCTACAAAATATTATCTCACTAAATTGAGAGAGCAGATTATTTACGAAGGCCCTGACAGTGTAGCCGCAATCGTTATGGAAACAATTACAGGTTCAAACGGTGTAATTATTCCTCCTAAGGGTTACTTACCGGGAGTAAGAAAGATTTGCGACGAGTTCGGTATCCTGATGATTTGCGATGAGGTTATGGCAGGTTGGTGCAGAACAGGTAAAATGTTTGCATTCCAGAATTTTGATGTAGTTCCAGATATTGTATCATTTGCAAAGGGCGTTACCTGCGGCTATGTTCCGCTCGGCGGCGTTGCGATATCGCAGAAAATTGCAGATTACTTCGACGATCATCTTCTCTCGTGCGGTCTTACATACAGCGGTCATCCTCTTGCTTGTGCGGCAGGCGTTGCTTGTGTAAATTATTACAGCGAGGCTAACATTCTTGACAATGTAAACAAGGTTGGCAAGGTGCTCGGTGAAATTCTTGAAGAAATGAAAGAGAAACATCCTTGTGTAGGCGATGTAAGATATATCGGTTTGTTCTCTGCTATTGAACTTGTAAAGGACAAGAAAACAAAAGAACCGTTAGTTCCGTACGGCAAGGATGAAAAAGGCATTATGGGCAGTCTTGTAGGAATGTTAAAGAAGAAAAAGTTTATGACTTATTCACACGAAAATATGCTCTTTGTAAATCCGCCGCTTATCATTACAGAAGAACAGATCAGGGAAGAAATGGTAAAGATGGACGAAGTTCTTACATATGTTGACAATGAATTGATTTGATACTATAATAGTAAAATTCTAAAATAACGGGAGATATTAAAATGTCACATTTTGTAGTTCCAAATCACATAGTAGTCGGCAAAGGCGTGCTTAACGAGGCTGCACCGCTTTTAAAAGAAATGGGCAGAAAGGCTTTTATCGTAACAGGCAGACACATTGCGGTTTCGGATATGATGAAAAAACTAACGGCATTGCTTGACGAAGAGGGTATAGGATATGTAATTTTTAACGGCATTACAGGTGAGCCTGATGATGTTATGATAAATAACGGTGTAAAGATGCTTAAAGAGTCCGATTGTGATTTTATTATCGGAATCGGCGGCGGAAGTCCTCTTGACTCGGCAAAGGCAATCGCGGCAATGGCAGTAAACGATGGCAGTATTGCAGATTTCAGCGGAAAAGAGATTACAGGCGAAATTTTACCGCTTGCCGCAATTCCTACTACCGCAGGTACAGGCAGTGAGGCAACTAAGTTTACAGTAATTACCGATTCAAAAAAGCAGATTAAAATGCTTTTGAAAGGTGATGTGCTTATTCCTAAGCTTGCGATAGTTGACAGCGAATTTACCGCCGAGGCACCAAAAAGCGTTACAGCCGCCACAGGACTTGACGCTCTTACACACGCAGTAGAGGCTTATACCTCTAAAAAAGCTTTTTCTATGACAGATACGCTTGCGGTTTCCGCAGTAAAAAGAATTATGAAATATTTGCCGATAGCTTATAAAGAACCCGACAATGCAGAGGCAAGGGAGCAGATGAGCATTGCGGCTTTGGAGGCAGGCATTTGCATAAATAATTCAAGCGTAACCATTGTTCACGGAATGAGCCGCCCTATCGGTGCATTCTTCCATGTGCCGCACGGTATGTCAAACGCAATGCTTTTAAAGGAATGTTTAAGTTTTGCGGTATCGGGTGCATATGAAAAATTTGCAAATTTGGGCAGAGCAACAGGCATTGCAGACAATGATGATTCGGATTCGGCAGCAGCCGAAAAGTTTATTGATTCATTGCAGAATATCTGTGATGTATGCGAAATTCCTACTCTTGAAAAATACGGCATAGACAGAGATGAGTATTATTCAAGAATACCTAAAATGGCTATTGATGCGGTAGCCAGCGGAAGTCCCGGCAATACGGTTAAGACGGTAACCGAGGACGACTGCATAGAAATTTACAAAAAACTGTATGCTTAAAGCATTCGGTAAAATTTAAGATTACAGGCACAGCAAAGGCGCAGTGAAAACTCAACTTTGCTGTGCTTTTTTATTATTCGGGAGGTAAGATATATGAATTTGAACAGCGAAGCAATTATGAAAAATGATGTTGAAATCGCTATAAATAATGTGTCGGTGGTGTTTAAGATAATCAGGGCAACGATGTTAAGGCACTCGACAATGTGGATTTTGATATTCACAAGGGAGAATTCATTTCACTTCTCGGACCTTCCGGTTGCGGTAAAACAACCCTTTTAAGAACAATTGCCGATTTGCTTGAACCTACATCGGGCAATGTCAGAGTAAGTAATATGACTCCTAAGGAAATAAGACTTATGCAGAAATTCGGAATTGTATTTCAGAATCCCGTACTTTTTGAATGGAGAACAGTTAAGAAAAACATTGAACTTCCGCTTGAAATTATGGGCTACTCTAAAAAAGACAGGTCTGACAGAGCAGACGAAATGCTTGAGATGGTAGGACTTACAAAGTTTGCAGACCATTATCCGCAGCAGCTTTCGGGCGGTATGCAGCAGAGAGTAGGCATTGCGAGAGCTTTTGGCATAAGACCGGAAATACTTTTGATGGACGAGCCTTTTTCGGCACTTGATGAGTTCACTAAGGAAAAGTTACACCTTGATCTTTTAAATATTTGGGAAAAAACAAACAAAACAATTGTATTTGTAACTCACAATATTCAGGAGGCTGTTTTCCTTTCAACAAGAATTTGCGTTCTTTCTCCACATCCGGGCAGACTTTCGGCTGTTGTTGACGCTGATTTGCCTTATCCGAGAACGATTGATATGAGAGATACTCCTCATTTTGGCGAACTCGTTTCAAAGGTAAGAAACAGCTTTGAGGGTGGTAGCTTATGATGAAGATAATTAAAAAGATAAAAAGCTCCAAAGCCTTGGTAACTTTGGTTTGGGTGCTTGGAATACTTGTAATATGGGAGATATTTGCTTTTGTGGTAGCCGCCACAAAACGAACTCCCGAAAACATTATGCCGCATATATGGCAGATAGCTTATTCGTTTATTGACCCTAAACCTGTAGCAAACGGTATGAGCTGCTTGCAGGTTGTGCTTGTAAACGCAGGGCAAACGCTTTCAAGAGCAGGACAGGGCTTTTTGATTGGTACATTAATCGGATTCGGACTTGCAATTTTAATGAAACTTTCAAATACAGTCAATAAAATTGCCGCTCCGTACCTAATGCTTATACAGCTTATACCTATTCTCGGTATGGCACCAATTATTCTTGCAATGACTCACGACATCGGTTCAAGCCGAATTATCATTGCGGCAATCCTTACATTCTATCCTGTGGCTACAAATACACTTGCAGGACTTAACTCGGTGGAAAAACAAAAGTATGAACTAATGTATTCATATGCGGCAAAGAAATCCACAGTTTATTTCAAGATGCTTATCCCGTCCTGTATTCCGTATTTCTTTACAGGTTTGAAAATAGCGGCACCGATGGCAATTACAGCTTCAATCCTTGTAGATACCTTGCAGGGTGACGGCGGACTCGGTTGTATGCTCTCACAGTCGCTTAAACACGCAATGTCAATATATGTATTCTGGGATATTGTAGTATTCAGTGCGGTAATCGGTGTACTTAGCTGTTCACTTATGGGCTGGATTGAAAACGGAGTTTCACCGCTAAAGCGTATTGAACGCAAATCAAAAAAGAAAAAGGAGGCGGTTTAATTGATCAGAAGAAGAAAGAGCTTATGGCAAAAACTCAAAGAAAACCGAGCTGCTCAGACAATCAGCAGCATACTCCTTCCGGTATTGTTCGGTGTTCTGATTATTGTTTTGTGGCAGGGACAAATTTTGCACAAATTTTTTAATACCGACACAAACACACTTCCGCTTCCGTCAAGAATATATCACATTATTTTAGATAATATTCCCGCTTTTTCACAAAATGCACTTTATACGATTATAGTTGCTGTTGCGGGACTTCTGATAGGCTCGATTATCGGATATTTAATTGCCGTATTTGCCGCAACCTTTCAAAAATGGGGTAAAGGCGGACTTACAATAGTAGGTGCATTTAATGCTATTCCGATTGTAGCACTTGCTCCTGTAATGACAAACTGGACAAAAGACATCAGCAGTGACCCGAACATAAGAAGTATGTTTGCAAAAACTTTTGTTGTTATGATTGTTTGCATTGCAAGTATGAGTATTAACGCTTACAGAGGTTTAACGGATTAAAGCCGTTTTCACTCGATCTTATGTCATCGTATGCGGCAAAGAAAAGTACGGTTTTCTTTAAGCTAAGACTCCGAATTCTGTTCCGTATATATTTACAGCACTTAGAGTAAGCGTTCCTATCAGTATTATCAGCGCAGTTGTTTCTGAATACTTTGCGGAATACATAGTCGGTGTCGGCAGAGAAATCAGAGAGAACATTGTATTGGGACAGTATCCTACAGCGTGGGCATATATAGTTGTTGCTTGTCTTATAGGACTTTTAATGTACGGCGTGCTTATGCTCGTGGAATCAATTGTACTTAAAAAACGCAGAATAAAATAATTTACAGTTGTTTACCGAAAAACGGTTTACATAAAATCAAGTATATTGGGGGAATTTCAAATGAAAACAAAAATGAATGTCAAAAGATTGCTTGCCGTTTCGCTTGCAGCAATGATGACTGCAACAGCTTTTGCAGGTTGCGGTAATTCAGGAGGTTCATCATCTGAGTCCAAAGCGGATTCAGCTTCAACAGGTACACCAATGACAAACGAAGAGATTATAAAAAGGCCGCAGCAGAGGGCAAAATCGGTAACTGGGGACTTGGTAACGAATACGAAATTCTCGCACTTTTGCAGAAATATGATCTTCCTACAACATATCTTTCGCAGGACTTTACAATGGACGGTTTTGACCAGGACGATATTACACTTGCATCGGCAATGTCATTTAACGAACTCGGTCTTGTAATTAACGATTATGACGGCGGTTACAAGTACGGCGATACAGTAGGCACCATTGATATGAATGACGAGGGTGTTGCAATGCTTGAAGATAATATTTTCTGTACAAAGGAGTTTGCGAAGAATAATCCTAATACAGTAAAGGCATTTGTTTATGCATCAATGAAAGGCTGGAAATACGCAGTAGAAAATCCGGAGGAGGCAGCGCAGATTGTATTTGATGCAGGTTCTTCGGTGTCTTCCGATCACCAGCTCTATATGGCACAGCAGGTTGCAAAACTTGTATCTACAGATACAAAGGGCAATGCGGTAAGCGACTACGGTAATATGGATGAAGAGGCAATGCAGCAGACTCTTGACCTTTGTAAGAAGTATGTACAGCTTGATGACTCGTCGGCATCTTCTAAACTCGAAAGTTTTACACTTGATGATATTCGTGATACACAGTACATTGAGGCAGCAAACGCATCTGCAGACGGTAAGTTCGGTACACTTGAAAAGACAGATGTAACAATTCAGCTTAAGTGGTTGCCACAGGCTCAGTTTATGGGCTACTATGTAGCACAGGCTAAGGGTTATTATGACGAAGTCGGTCTTAAGGTTACTATCACACCGGGTGGCGGCGATATTTCGGAAACAACAGCAGTAAACAACGGTACGGTTGATTTTGGTGTAACATGGGTGGCAAACCTTGCTTCTGCAAATGCAGGCGGTATGGATCTTCTTGAAATCGCACAGGTATATCAGAGATCGGGTCTTGAACTTGTTTACAAAAAAGACCTCTTTACAAAGTAAGATAAAAAAACCCGTGCGGCGGTAAGTTTCCCGCCGCACGGTAAAAAAGAAAGGAAAGGAACATTATGGATTTATTAATTAAAAACGGAACAATAGTTACCGCAAAGGGCAGCTATAAGGCAGATGAGCCGTTAAGGACGGTAAAATTGCAGCAATCGGAAAAGACCTTGAAGTATCTGCTACTAAAGTTGTTGACGCAAAAGGCAAACTTGTATTGCCGGGTGCTATTGATGTTCACACACATCTGGCAATGCCGTTTGGCGGAACAGTATCTGCCGACAGTTATCTTTCGGGTACTCGTGCAGCAGCGTGCGGCGGTGTGACAACAGTTTTTGATTATCCTGTTCAGCACAGCGGCGAAACTATTATGGGACTTATCAATTCAAAAAAAGCTGTGCTTGAAAAAGAGGCTTGTGTAGACTACGCATTCCATTGCTGTATCACTGATTTAAACGGCGGAGAAATTCTTGACGAAATGGAAACAGCCGTGAAAGAGGGTATTACAAGCTTTAAGTGTTTCTTTGTTTATAAAAAAGAAAAGATGATGGTTGATGACGCAACATTTGTAAGACTTCTATTAAGAGCAAAGGAGCTTGGCGCAAAAATCAATCTCCATGCAGAAAATCCCGATCTTATTGATATGAGAACGGAACAGTTCTTAAAAGAGGGAAAAACAAGCGCATGGTATCATTATCTTAGCAGACCTGAATTTGTTGAGGCAGAGGCAGATAAAAGAGCAGTGCATTGGGCAAAGCACCTTGAAGCACCTCTTTACATTGTTCATATGGCAGACAAGGAAGGACTTGAAGAATGCATTAAGGCAAAGACAGAGGGCCATGAAATTTACATTGAAACCTGTCCGCAGTACCTTGAATTTACCTGCGATGTTTACAAGCGTGAGGACGGCAGAAACTTTGTATGTTCACCTCCTATGAAAGGTAAGGAAAGTCAGGATGCTTTGTGGACTGCACTCAAGGCAGGACTTATTGATACGGTTGCAACCGACCATTGCCCGTTCCAAAGTTACGAAAAGGATTGGGGTAAGGATGATTTTACAAAGATTCCAAACGGTTGTGCGGGTATTGAAAACCTTTATCCGTATATGCTTGACGCAGCAAACAGCGGTAAGATTACATTCGAAAGAGCAGTTGAGGTTTGTTCGACAAATCCTGCAAAAATCTTCGGCTGTGATTCAAAGGGTGCAATCGAAGTCGGTAAGGACGCAGACATTGTAATTTATGATAAGGACAAAGATTTTACTGTCAGCGTAAATAATATGCATTCGGATTGCGACCATACAATATGGGAGGGCAAAAAGCTCCACGGCTATCCTGTTCAGACATATTTAAGAGGCAGCCTTGTTTATGACAACGGCAACTTTACAGGTACACCCAGTAGCGGTATGTATATTAAGCGCAGTACCTCAAAATAGTTTTGAAAGTGGTTGATATTATGGGATACAGAGAGGTAGTTTTAAAAAGTGAAAGCAGCAGATGTCTTCTTTGTGAAAACGCTCCTTGTGCCAATGCTTGTGAACACGGAGTAAGAATTGACAGAATTATCCGTTCAATTAATTTTGAAAATCAGGAGGGTGCAAGGTATCTTCTTGCAGACAATCCTTGCGTAAGTTGCATAGACGGCAGTTGTATGCAAGAGTGCAACAGAGCAAAATTTGACACACCTGTCAGGATTGATAAAATAACAGAACTTGTTGCAAAGAAAAAGCCCGTTGCTCCTAAAGAAATTGACCTAAGCACAGACCTTTGCGGAGTAAAGTGTGAAAATCCGTTTTTCCTTTCTTCGTCGGTAGTCGGCAGTAATTACGAAATGGTTGCCAAGGCTTTTGACGAGGAATGGGCAGGAGTTGCATTTAAAACAATCGGTATGTTTACTCCAAACGAGGTTTCACCGAGATTTGCTGAACTTGATAAGGAAGATACAGCTTTTGTCGGTTTTAAAAATATTGAACAGATATCAACCTATTCTCTTGAAGAAAACCTTGAATTTTTCAGAAAGCTAAAGGAAAATTATCCTGCCAAAGTAATTATTGCCTCAATTATGGGCAGTAACGAAGAGGAGTGGACAAACTTGCATCTCTTTGTGAAAAGGCGGGAGCAGATGTAATCGAGTGTAATTTCAGTTGCCCGCAAATGGTAGGCGATGGACTTGGCAGTGATGTAGGAATCAATCCCAAGCTTGTGTATGCTTACACAAAAGCTGTAAGAAAAGGAACTAAACTTCCGATTCTTGCAAAAATGACTCGAACATCACATCAATGCTTCCTCCTGCTTTAAAAGCGGTAGAGGCAGGAGCAGACGGACTTGCAGCAATCAACACAATAAAAAGTATTATGAATGTTGCTTTAAACAGTTTTTCCACTTCTCCTAATGTAAGCGGAAAGTCCTCGGTCGGCGGTTATTCGGGCAAGGCTGTAAAGCCGATTGCACTGAGATTTATAAATGAAATGAAGTCTGATGAAAGACTAAAAGATATTCCAATCAGCGGTATGGGCGGAATAGAAACATGGTATGATGCGGCGGAATTTATATCACTCGGTTGTTCAACGGTACAGGTTACAACTTCGGTTATGCAGTACGGTTACAGAATTATAGACGATATGCTTGATGGACTTAAAAGATATATGTCGGAGCACGGCTTTAATTCAATCAACGATTTTTTAGGCAAGGCAGAGTACAATATTATTCCCGCTGATGATCTTGACAGAAGTTACATATGTTTTCCGAGTTTTGACCGTGAAAAATGCGTTGGCTGCGGCAGATGTTATGTATCGTGTTTTGACGGCGGACATCAGGCAATTAAGATGAACGATAAAAACAAACCCGTACTTTTGGGTAAAAAATGTGTAGGCTGCCATTTGTGTAAGGTTGTTTGCCCTGTAGGCGCAATTTCCGCAGGCAAAAAAGTAAGAAAATCAGCATTAAAGAAACATTAAGTCATAGAAAGAAAATTATCAAGAAGGAGTTTTGTGTTATGTATAAGTGTAGTATTGAAAGAATGCAGGATAAGATTTCAACATTCAGCAAATTCGGTGATGCGGGTCACGGCGGAATTACAAGATATTCTTTATCTCCGGAGGCTTTACAGGCAAGAGGTGAATTTGTAAAGAGAATGAAAGCAATAGGTGCTGAAATCAAAACGGATGATGTGGCAAATGTTTACGCTACACTTAAAGGTTCAGACCCTACATTACCTGCAATCGTAATGGCTTCTCATTGTGACTCGGTTAAGACGGCGGCAACTATGACGGTATCCTCGGTGTAATGGGTGCTATGGAAGTGCTTGAAACAGTTGCGGCAGAGAACATTCCTCATAAAC
>ERZ859980.813-NODE-813-length-16049-cov-1.858572_pt1 | contig 16049 bp, 19 predicted proteins | sample MGYA00509984_ERZ859980 | MGnify/ENA primary metagenome ERZ859980 (study PRJEB30046, sample SAMN00715173) | human gut metagenome | study: EMG produced TPA metagenomics assembly of the A metagenome-wide association study of gut microbiota in type 2... | reverse complement strand
TTGTTGCTTTCTGCTTGCGATATGCCCACCCTTTTTATATTGCAAACTTTTCTGCTGTCAAGACGGAGGGATTGTACTCCGCCAGCACAATTATTTTAATAGGCATAATCTTAATCGACACTTCGGCGCAAAAAGGCGGTCACAGCACTTCGCTATGACCGCCACATATCAAATTATCACTCTCTATAACTCCGCCGTTTCGCCACCGTCCGCTAATCTCAAACCTTTCCAAAGGCGGAATTTGGTGCGGCACATTGCCGCAGGCGGAATTTACAGTGGCTTTCAGCCACCTTAGTCCTCAAGCCCCTTGAGCGCCTGAAATTCTTCCTTCTTGATTCTTATCTTGCCGTCCTTGAGAAGCTTTACATCCTCCCTCTTGAATGCCGTAGCAGCGGCATCGGGATTCTTGTCGAGCTTTACCTTGAGTACGCCTGTCAGCAGGTTTGCATCCTCAACGATACCTCTGCCCTCGGCTGTTTCCACAAGAGCACCGACCTTAGGAGTTATCGCAAGAAGCTCCTCATAGCAGTTCTGCTCATATTTAAGACAGCACATAAGTCGTCCGCAGGTGCCTGAAATCTTTGTGGGATTCAGCGACAGCGATTGCTCCTTAGCCATCTTTATTGACACCGGCTGGAATTCTCCGAGGAAGGTCTTACAGCAGAACGGTCTGCCGCAGATACCAAGTCCGCCGAGCATCTTCGCCTCGTCACGCACACCGATCTGACGAAGCTCTATTCTTGTACGGTAAACCGATGCAAGATCCTTTACAAGCTCTCTGAAATCCACTCTGCTTTCAGCCGTGAAATAAAATAATATCTTGCTTCCGTCAAAGGTGCAGTCAATATCAATAGGCTTCATTTCCAGCTTGTGATCGGCTATCTTCTGAGTAAAGACCTTCATTATCTCCTGCTCTTTTTCACGGTTCTTCTTCTGCGTTTCAAGATCCTTGTCGGTAGCTATGCGGATTATGCTCTTGAGCGGCTGTACCACCTTGTCGTCCTCAATCTCACGGTTCGCTATAACGACCTCGCCGCACTCAACGCCTCTTGCGGTTTCCACTATAACGTGACTTCCGCACTTGACCGTATTTTTGTTCGGGGAAAAGTAGTATATCTTCCCGACATCCTTGAATCTGACTCCTATAATTTCAGTCATTTTTACCCTTTCTTATTTGCCTATTGTAAAACGGCAAACAGCTTTGCAGGTATATATGCCTGCATCAGCTTTACATTTATATTAGTTCCGTCCATAAGCGCAAAACCGCTGAGCACCTCGTACAAGGCATACAGCCTTGCCTTAGTTAGACATAGCAAAGGCTCGCCGCCGGTTTCAAGCACTCTCAGCGACTCGGTCACATTCTCGTACAGTATCGTTATTACCCCGTACAGATCCTCCCTTGTCGTGCAGGCGGTCATTGCAACGGCGGCCGAATATTCGTCTTTCTTCGATAATGCCTCTGTCACCTTTTTGGCTGTATCATACAGCTTTATGCGCTTTTCGTCAGAGAGTATATCCCGTATTCTGCCCGGATTCGTCCCGTACAGCTCTACCGACCGTTTCGCCGTGTCGCTGTCATAACCGTTGTATTCAAGACAGGAAACGCATTCCTCCGCAGTCATGTCCGATATCGGTATGCACACGAGCCTCGACTTTATCGTTTCAAGTATCTGCGAGGTGTTTGAGCAGGTGAAAATGTAACGGTTATATTTTGACGGCTCTTCTATCGCTTTGAGCAGAACGTTCTGCTGCTCCTCCGTCATTTCCTCGCAGTCCTCATAGATGAAAACACGGGTGTCGCTGTCATTGGGGAGCGTTGAAGCAAAGCATACATTATCACGCACGCTTTCCTTGCTGTACTTTTCGCCCTTGGCATAGATAACATCTGCGTGTTCGCCCGATATGATATTCCGACAGCTCCTGCATCTGCCGCACGGCATATTGTTTTCGGGTTCACGGCACAGATACAGCATAGCGCACCACTTGGCAAAGGTACGCTTGCCTATGCCTTTTTCACCCGTCAGCATTATTCCGTGGGGAAGCCTGTCGCTTTCGGCTGTTTCCGCCAGCAGAGCGGTCTCACGCTGTTTGCCGAATAGCTTTATGCTGTCACAGCTTGCATTGCTTGCAGACATCAGACTTTCTCAAATCTCTCTATGTTCGTCACAAAGATAGTCGCACCGCCGACAAATACCTCGACAGGAAAGCTGGTGTAGCTTCCTACGCCGTATGATGCGGCAGAAGGAACAAACTGCTTTCTCTTGTGCGAATGGTCCTTGATAATCTCGATTATCTCGTCTATCTTGTCGTCCTCAGAGCAGATAAGAAATGTCGTGTTACCTGACATTAAAAATCCTCCGGTCGAGGCAAGCTTGGTGGCCTGAAAGCCAGATTTTGTAAGTGATGACGAAACTGAATGAGCGTCATCGTTATTTACGATTGCATATATTAATTTCATAAAGATTACCGTCCTTTCTGTATCGGGCTATCCTTGTGAGTTTGAATTTCGAAATAATTATAACACATTTTCTGTATAAAGTAAAGGCAAAACGCATAAACTTCACCGCAAACTTTTGATACGGACCTGTTTTTTTGCCGCAGAAATATCCGTTTTTGCGAAAAGCTCACCTTCAGCATAAATCATCAGCGTGACGGTTTTCTGCATATTGTCCGTAAATGTACACTGCAAGCGGTTTTGCGGCCTGTTTTTTTCAAAACTCATTCATCGTTTTTCATCACCTGTGATTTATGCCTGTTTTTTTCATCAGACAACTATCGGAATATCTGCTATTCCCTTGTCACGAAGTGCCCTTGCAGCGTCTATCGTGACCACCTCGCCCGGCATTATAAGCGGGATTCCCGGCGGACACGGCGCAACCGCACCTGCGCACACCTTGCCGACCTCATCATCACAGGCAGTCTCACCTTTCCCGAGAAGTACGCCTTCGCCGGCGAGCAGGCGGTCTGCGTCCTGATATGGACAGGCGGCGAGGGCAGGCTCCTTACGAAAACCGACCTTGGCGTATTCGCCCTCAGCACCGTCTTTATCGTCTCAAAATCGACATCCGTCGAGGAGCTTCCGAACAGCAGTACACAGCGGTATTCGTCCGCATATTCGCACTCTATGCCGAATTCCTTCAGCATCTCAGCCATAGCAAAGCCGGTCGAATGCACCGCCGCACAGTCGAATGTTACCTTCATATAATCGCTCTGGCTCAGCACATATCCCATATCGGCGCAGTGCCGCTTCAGCGCCGTTACCTTGTTGCATATTTCCGCTATATGAAAGGGTTTCTCGGCTATTGTACGGTTGCATCTGTCAAGGCTGTCAAGGATAAGATAGCTCGGGCTTGAGGTCGCCGTGAGAGCCATCGCCTCCTTTGCCATAGCACAGTATTTCTCGTTTGCTATATGCAGATACGCTCCGCCCGTAAGCACGGGGAGCGTCTTGTGGGCGCTGTCCGCGCACATATCCGCACCGAGCGTCATCGGGTGCAGATCGACAGGAGCAAATTTCAGATATGCGCCGTGTGCGTTGTCAACCAGTAAAGGTATACCGTGCGAATGGCACACCTCCGCTATAGCGGAAATATTGCTCATACCGCCGTAATAATCAATTGAATTTATAAATACCGCAAGCGTTCTTGAATTGATTTTTGCCTCTATGCTTTCGGGAGTAACGGCGGCGCTGAGGTATTCTTCGGGATAGACCCAGGACGGAATAAGCCCCAGCAGGACGCAGGAATTTATAAAGCTGCGGTGCGAATATCTGCCGGCGATAACGTGATCCTTGCCGTTGCCCCTCAGCTTTGCAAGGGTGAGCATTGTCTGTATAGCAAGCGTACTTCCCGAGCAGGAGTACAGCGTTCTCTTACTGCCGAACAGCTTTGATGCGTTTTTCTCGCTGAGCGCTATTATGCCCTTTCCGCCGTTTGTGTCGGTGTCATAAAGGCTGTCCGCTCCGTCAATTTCGGTAATGTCAAGCGGATCCTCCGTTCCCTTATGCCCCGGCATATAACAGCGTATCGTATGACTTTCACTGTTCTTTACAAGAAAATCGTGTATCGGCGTTGTCATTTCTTCAATTAAATTTGAAATATCCATCAGGTATCATTCCTTATCATTTCGTTTATCGCTTTATTCCTGTAAACAAGATCGTGCCTTTCGGTAAAGCCGAGCTTTTCCCAAAATTCGTTACCGCTCTCGTTGTGTCTGAAAACCACGAGTGCAACCTTATTTATCCCGATATTTTTCATAGCGTCTATAACCGCATCGACAAGGGCGGTCGCTATCCCTCTTTTGCGGTACTGCGGATTTACCGCAGTGTGATAAATATAGCCTCTGCGCCCGTCCGAGCCTGCCATGATCACTCCTACAACCTTGTTGTCCTCAAATGCCGCAAAGCAGGTATCGGGATTTCTCTCAAGAAATCGGTTTATACCCTGTTCGCTGTCGTCAAGATTATTGAGTCCCATTCCCTTGCATGACAGCCACAGTTCATAGACATCGGAATAATGTTCTTTTGTCATTTTTATAATTTCCATATTTCATTCCCCCTTTGATTTTTATTGTATCATAAATAACGTTGATTTTCAATTTTTTTGTAATAAAAAAAACAAAAAAGGTTGAATTATTCTCCGCTTTTCATTATAATTATAATCAGCAGTAGTACGAAATACGAAAAATAAAATCAAAGAATACTCTGTAAGCCTTTACGGGTTTACGGAATTTCAAGAAAGGGAGTAAATAAAATGCCGGCACCTAAAAGAAGAGGCAGACCGAGAAAAGAAGAATCTGCCGTAAAAAATACAAGCGAAAATAAAAAGGCCACAGCTAAATCAGCCACAGCAAAGAAAACTACGGCAAAGAAGCCGTCAGCAGCTGCTAAAAAGACACTGAAACCGCAGGGAGATACGGTTTTTGCGCTTGATATAGGCACAAGGACGGTCGTAGGCGTACTGGGTTTTATGGACGGCGAAACCTTCCGTGTGACCGATACCGAGAGCGTTCCGCATCTGAAGCGTGCAATGATAGACGGACAGGTAGAGGATATTGAGCAGGTAGCAAAGGTAGCACGCACCGTAAAGGAAACGCTCGAGCAGAGAAACTCCATCAGGTTGACAGAGGTTTCTGTAGCCGCCGCAGGCCGTGCGCTCAAGACCTACCGTGTGTCGATGGATTTTGACGTTTCAGACAAGAACACTATCACAGCGGATATGATACGCACGATGGAGTGCGAAACAATACAGAAGGCGCAGAAAGGGATAGACGAGAAGTACAGCAACGAGGACGCTGTATTCTACTGCGTAGGTCACTCGGTAGTGCATTATTACCTTGACGATTACGCAATGGTAAACCTTGAGGGGCATAAGGGCGACAAGGTCACTATAGAGCTTATCGGTGCATTTCTGCCCGAGGTCGTAGTAGAGGGTCTGTATGCCGCTACAGATAAGACGGGGCTTAAGGTAAAGAGTATGACGCTCGAGCCTATCGCCGCAATGAACGTGATAATCCCGCCGGAGATACGGCTTATCAATATCGCTCTCGTGGATATAGGCGCAGGTACGTCTGATATTGCGATAGCCCGTGACGGCGCTATAGTAGCCTATGCGATGGCAACTGTCGCAGGTGATGAGATAAGCGAGGATATTGTAAGGAAATTCTTCGTTGATTTCAATATGGCGGAGAGCATGAAAATACTGGCGAGCGGCGACACGGACAGCATTACATACCGTGACATTTTCGGCAGGGAGCAGACAATATCAAAGGCTGATTTCTTCGAGAAATGCAGTCCGTCCGTTGACAGCCTTGCGGATGTGATAAGCCAGACGGTATGTGACGCAAATGGTCAGAGCCCTGCCGCAATGTTCCTTATAGGCGGCGGAAGTATGGCTAACGGCCTTGCGGACGCACTTGCGGACAAGCTCGGAATAGATCACGGAAGGGTCGCTGTAGGCGGTCAGGAATTTATGAAAAACGTTGATGTGGGCGACAGAAAGCTGGGTCCGGAGTATGTAACTCCTGTCGGCATTGCGGTCACAGCCTGCACCAATATGGCGTATGATTTCTCGACCGTTACGCTAAACGGCGAGCAGGTAAGGGTGTTCGATACAAAGTCGCTCAGCGTATTTGAGCTTCTCGGCTCGGCAGGCTTCAAAACCTCTCAGATAATGGGGCACAGCGGCGCAGGGCTTAAGTTCACTCTTAACGGCGAAACGAAGATACTCAAAGGCACTGCGTTCACTCCTGCGGTAATCACTGTAAACGACAAGCCTGCCGCACTCACAACAAAGATAAAGCAGGGCGACAGCATAACGCTTACGCCTGCGGTGAACGGCGAAAACGCACACGCATTTATCCGTGATTATGCAGACAATATTTCAAGGGTAAGCGTCATATTCTGCGGTGAAAATGCGGTAGCCGGAAAACGTGCCTACGCAAACGGAAAAGAAGTCGGCAAGGACTATGAGATACAGCCGCTTGACAATATAGAGATACACGACGCAAGAACGCTCGGAGCGTTCCTTATGCAGTACGGCGGAGATACGCAGACCGCAACCGTATATGTAAACGGCGAGGAAAAGCCCGAAAGCTATGTTCTTTGTGACGGGGATATACTGGGCTTTGATAAAGGCTCGTCTGCCGAAGCGGTACAAGCCGTCGTTGTCACTGAGAGCGTATCGGGAGAAAAAACGCTTGAGGATATACAGACAGCGGAGCAGGGAAATTTTGTATCCGTAATCTTCAACGGCGTTCCGACCGATCTTCCCGAAAAGGAGAGCAAAACTCCGTATATGCTTATAGACCTGTTTGAAAGAGCGAATATTGACATTGAAAATCCCACACGCAGACTTGTGCTTACGGTAAACGGGAAAAGTGCGAAGTTCACCGACAAGATACAGTCGGGCGACATTGTGGTAATAAAGCAGGAGGACTGACTTGCATATCAGGAAACTAACGGCACTCACGCTTGCCGTCATAATGCTTGCCGGCTGTTCGGAAATCGACTATTCCTCAGTGGCTTCCGATAACAGTGCGGATACCTCGTCAAACGGGGAAACGTCTGTACCGCAGGCGAGTATTGTGACCGAAAATAAAACCAAAGAATACAAAATCAACAAATCAAATTTCAGCTATGTTCTTGAAGCGGAAAAGACGGAAGGAACAAAGCTGATCTCGGATGACAGAAAGTACAGCGGCGAGGGATATATCACAGTGGGCGCTTACAAATCGGTATCGTTTGATATGGAAGTGCCTTCGACACAGTTTTACGATATTGCGATAACCGCACTGTCAGATGACGGCGGAAGCATCACTCTTATTGTTGACGGCGACAAGCAGATAAACAGCGAAAACGGTAGCTATAAGCGTATGAACGGCGAACTGTACGGAGCGTATAACATAGTACAGAGCGATACGTTCGAGAGCCATTCGTTATGTCCTGTATATCTTACGCAGGGAACGCACAGGATAACACTCCAGACGGTAAAAAACAGCGTTTCTTTAGACAAGATAACTGTAAAGAACACAGAAAAAGCGGCCGATAAGCGTTACTCCCAGGCAGGAACGTGGATCTCGGGCAAGGATGTAAATACCGACCGTATTGAACTTATGGATTATCTCAAAAGCATTTACGGCAGGAAAACGCTTACGGCGCAGGCCGTAACGCCTAACACGAATACCGAAATTGACGCAATAGTAAAGAACACTGGACGGTTTCCTGCGATAAGAGCGAGTGATCTAAGATACTATACGGCAAGCGGTGCGAAGCTTGTGAAAAACAACACGGATATTCAGCTTTCGCAGGAATGGGCTAAAAACGGCGGTATAGTGTCATACGCATGGTACTGGTATACGCCTATAGGAAAGACCACCTTCTACCGTGAAGAAAGTACATTTGACATCGGTGCGGCCGTAAGCGACTATGAGGATCTGGCGGTAATGAATGAGGAATCGCTGGCACAGCTTCTTGAGGACGAAACAATATCGGAGGAATGCTATGCTGTGCTGTCGGATATGGACGCAATAGCAAAACAGCTTTCCGTTCTCAAGGACAGCGGTGTTACGGTGCTTTTCCGACCGCTGCCTGCAAGCGTGCGGGGCTGTACTGGTGGGAAAAGAACAGCAAGACTTATAAATGGCTGTGGCAGACTATGCACAGACGATTTGACGAACTGTACGGGCTGTCAAACCTGCTGTGGATATACACGGCGGATATTGACCCTCAGATGTTCCCCGGTGACGATTATGTCGATATAGTCGGCTGTGACGTATATGACAATACCGATACCGCTCATCTTGCGGCGATGTATGCAACGGATTCATTAACGCTGAACAAGCGAATGCTGGCACTCACGGAGTGTGCCGTATATCCGGACCCTGACATAATGGCAAGGGATAACGCAATGTGGCTGTGGACGGCTATGTGGAACGGTAAATATCTTATCAACGAAAGCGGAGAGCTGACGGGTGACTATATATCGGTAGAACAGCTGAAGAAATTCTACAATCACGAGGCTACTGTCACAAGGGACGAAATAGGAAAACAGGAAGAATAACAGGCGGTGAAACAAGGTGAGCGGAAAACAGAAGATATACGATAAGCTGATAAGCGGCAACGCTTCCGTGCAGAACCGTTATTTTTCCTTTGTTTCATCTCACGGCAGGCTTCACGGGATAATGCCCGCAGCGGCGTGGGGGTACGCATTGCTGTTATATCTTAAGTACAGCGTGTTTCATTTTCCCGACAGGAAATTCGGAGAATACTCGCTGTCGGCTGAGGAAACGGCGGAGCTTTTGTGTAAAGCCGATGTAGTATCGTTTGATATTTTCGATACGCTTATTTTCCGCAGTGTTTCCCCAAAAGAAGTTTTCGACAATACGGGCAGAACGCTTGGCATAGAGAATTTCGGCAAAATCAGGGCTGACAGTGAAAATGAGGCGAGAAAAGAAAAGAAAGAGCCGTGCATAAATGATATTTATCGTATTATAGCCGTGAAAGCAGGGCTTACGGACAAAGCCGCCGAACAAGCCGTGAAAGCCGAATGCAATGAGGAATTTTCGGTTTGCCGTGCCGACCCGTTCATGCTTGATGTGTACGGCAGAGTAATCTCCTGCGGAAAAACGGTTATTATCACGACCGATATGTATCTTACCGAAAGCGTTATCTCAAAGCTGCTTTGCGACAACGGGTTCAGCGGTTATGAAAAGCTGTTCGTTTCGTGCGAATACGGGTGCGGAAAATCGGACGGAGGGCTGTATCGGATAATTAAAAACGAGTACGGCGGCAAGAGGATCGTTCATATGGGGGATAATTATATGAGCGATGTTCTGACGGCAGGAAAAGCCGGGTTTGAAGCGGTGTATTATCGCAGAAAAGCATAGATAAAGTAAAATCCGACAGGGTGTTCCTGTCGGATTTCGGTTTGTAGAAAAGTATGTTTTTTCAAAAAAGTGCTTGTCCTTAATCCCTATAAGAACGCTTAGTGGGCTTTGCAAGGATGCAGAGCCCACTAAGCATACACAGACGCTCGCCTTACGAAAATCGAGAGTGATAGTGCGGTTTTGGAAGGGTTGATATGGGCGAGGGTTGGTGTGACAATCCCTCCGGTAGTCGCCCGAATTTTTTCGGGCGACAGCACCTCACCTTTGACAAGGGAGGCAAGTTTAGTGCGGGGCAAGGGATAGTGCATTTTTTTAAAAAGGTTATTGTCGTGCAGTTGTAATGATGTACTCACGAAATTATTAATACTTTGTCGGTACGGAAAGTGTTTTAGGCGGTGTTGGTGATATGTTTAACAGTGCGGATTTAATAATAATCGGCTTTTCGACAGAGTGAAATCCGACAGGGTGTTCCTGTCGGATTTGTTTTATACGCCCTCAAAATCCCATTCGGGAGTGTACTCGAAGGTCGCACTTTCTTTTTCCTGCGTGTAGCCGTCAAAGCCAAGCTGAGCGGCGTAATCGGTAACGGAATTGTACTCGAAAGTGGTAAGCTTTCTTGAAAGATTCTTTATTTCAAGGGCTTTTCCGCAAGGTGTGTACTGGCGCATAAGGCTTATCCTTATATCGCTTACAGGAACGGTGGCTTTAAGTATATCAAGCACCTTCATACTGTCGTGACGGCAACCGGGAAGTACGAGGTGGCGGACAAGAACGCCCTTTTTCATCATACCGTTTTCATCAAACTGCACTTTTCCTGTCTGCCTGTACATTTCTGCAATCGCCTTTGCCGCAACGGAAGGGTAGTCGGGAGCGGAAGAATATTCACGGGCAAGGTCGGGCGAGGCATACTTGAAATCGGGCAGATAAATGTCAATCAGTCCGTCAAGCATTTTCAGCGTTTCTACCTTTTCGTATCCGCCGCAGTTATAAACTACCGGTATATGAAGCCGTGGCTTTATGCTTTTCAGTACATCGGCTATAATATCGGCATAATGAGTGGGCGTTACAAGGTCGATGTTATGCGCACCTTTTTCCTGAAGCTCGAGCATTATTTCGCCGAGCCTTTCCGGTGTTATTTCCTTGCCGAAGCCGTCACGGCTTATGGGCATATTCTGGCAGAATATACATTTCAGCGAACAGCCGGAAAAGAATATAGTTCCTGCGCCCCTGCCGTCCGTTCCGGAAATGCACGGCTCTTCGCCGAAGTGGAGTGACGCTTTGGCTGTTTTAAGTCCTTTTACGGAACAGGCACCTGTTGTTTTACTGCGGTCTATACGGCAGTTGCGAGGGCAAAGTGTACATAGTGGCATATTGTTCTCCTTTAAAAAACCGCTCCTGTTACGGAGCGGTCAATTATCTGCATATTATTCCGATGTTGTGGTACCGGAGGATGCTGCGGAGGAGGTTTCATTTTCGGCTTTACTGTCAGCAGAAGAAGCGGAAGCATCGGACGATGTTTCTTCTTCCTTGGTGATGTTCAGCTTTTCGTAATCATATTCGTAATTTACTGCACTGCGCCATTCCTCAAGTATAGCGTTGGTCTTTTCGCTCTGACGTGAGGTCAAAAGCTCTTGCCTTACGGTCTTCCTGTAATCGCTTAAGTCGCTGTCGGTAACCTTTGCATCGCTTACATACTTTACGATATAATATCCGCTGTCGGTGGGGATAAGTCCGCTTATATCGCCCGGCTTTTCAAGGGCGAAAACTGCATCGTAAAGCGCATTTGAAATAAGTCCCTTTGAGTTCAGCACGAGTATCTGTTCGCCTTTGGTAGATTCGGAATATGCACTGCTGTATTCCTTTACCACTGCGTCAAAGTCTGCGCCATCTGCGGTAGCCTTTTTAAGTGCGGCATCAGCCTTTTCCTTTATCTCAGCTAACTTTTCGTCACGCTTCTTGTCGATCTCTGCGTCATCTGCGCCGCTCTCGTTTCTTGCGGCATTTATCTCGGCATAATCCGAAGATGCAATGCCTACGGCTATATATTTGATATAACGTGCGTCTTCGGGTATCCATACCTTTTTGTACTCGGAGTCGGTGGCATAGCTTGAAGCACTCTTTTCGTATGCCTGCTTAGCCTCTGCTTTGAGCTTTGTGATATAATCATCGACTTCGGTGTCGGATACGGTGACATCTTTAAGAATATAGTTGTTGACTTTTTTCTGTATTGCCGTGTTGGTCTGCCACATCAGGAATGTATCCTCGGTAAGACCGAAGCCGGCGATATATTCATTGAAAAGCTCTTTTTCCTTTTCGAGAATCTTTTCATCGTTGGCACTGTCCTCTGTGCCGGAGGTATCATCGGTGCTTATGCCAAGTGCGGTCTTCGCCTTTTTCTCAAATGAGGCGTACCAGTCGCTGAGATTCTTTGTATAGGCCTTTTCGACCTCAGCCATTTCTTCTTCGGTAAGCTGATCAAGTCCCAGCTCCTTGGCTTTTCTGAGTATCAGCTTTTCGTTGGTCAGCATATCTATTATATTCTTTCTGTACGACTGAGCGTATGAGGCATAAGCGGAATTTGTTTCGTCAAGGCCGTAATTTGCTATGGTGAATGAATATTCGGGATAGAAATCCTTGAATTTGACCTGATAATATTCCTTTTCTTCATCCGACAGCGAGTCTGAGGTGGCCCATGCCACGATGTCGTCGTCTTTTGCCGTCCAGATATTTTCCACACTTGTTGTGCCGCTGTCAGTACCTGATGTAAGAATGCTGTCGCTGCAGCCGGAGAACATCATTGTACAGGCGAGTATTGCGGCTGTCGCCGCTGTTCTTTTCTTCATTTTTATTAGATCCTTCCTTAAAATGTGCAGTAGGATATTTGTGTAAATTGCATAACGTACTGCTGTGACTATATAAGTATATCACAAATTTTCAAAAAATCAAAACAAATTTTCGAAAAAGAGGGTGAATTTTTTGTGAAAATGTGTTATAATAACCTCAGACTCAAAATCCGAAAAGTCGGATTTTAGCACGCATAACTGCGTGCTTACTGCTTCGCAGTGTCTGAGAACATTTTAACATAAATCTTTTGTCTGACGACAAAATACGGCGTACCGCCGTGTCGGTTGACACCGACTTGATTTATGTTATAATTATATCCGATATAATGAGATAGCTGTAAAATCGGGTTTTATTGCTGTCTTTTCTGATTTTTCCGGAGGTAGATTTAAGTTGAAAAAGCTATCAAGATATATAAAATTACTGGCGCTTGCCTTGTCGGCGGTACTGACACTCTGCGCCTGCTCGGGCGACGGCGCAAGCTCGGGTGAAAGCTCATCGGCACCTGACTATTCGCTTGATACATCCGCCAAGGTCGGATATGTATATAATGAAGAGATTTCAAGGGACAACATGACATATATGTTTGAGAAAAGCCGTAAGGATATTGAAACGGCGCTCGGCCTTGAAACCTGTTATGTTGACGGCGTTGCGGTGTCGCAGTTTGAAAATGCCGTAAAAGCGCTCAAAAACGAGGGCTGCAGTATCATAGTATCGGCATCGCACGTTTTTGCGAATTCGGCGCTCAGCTATGCAAAAAAGGATAAGGACGTATATATACTCAGCTACGGCGGCACGGCATCGCTCACGAACCTTACAACGTTCCGACCGAAGCTGTATCAGCCTGCGTTCGTCTGCGGAACGGTAGCGGCTTGGAATTCTTCATCGCACAAGATAGGAATAGTCGCAGACGATCTTATGTACTGCTCGAACGGCGTTATAAACGCATTTATCCTCGGCATACAGCAGATATACAAGGAACGTGAAACGGATGTCGAAATAATCTATGCGGAAACCAAAGCGCAGACGGAAACTGCGGTAAATACGCTTGAGGGCAAGGGCTGTGATGTTATATTCTCGTATCAGTCGGATGATTACTGTATGTACTACTGCGATTCGATCGGAATGAGGTCGATAGGCTTTACAAACGATATGGCTTATTCGGCTCCGAAATACGGGCTTGTAGGGTATTATCTCAACTGGGCTACGTTTATCACGGAACGGTGAGAACCTGCATAAACGATAACTTTATGGCGGAGGTTTATGTCGGAGGCTTCAGTGAAGCGTTTGTGAAGCTGACACCTTATTCTGCCGCCTGCAAGAAGGAAACGCTCACCATAGCGGATACTCTTTATGACTATGTAAAGAAAGGCAAGGCGAGGATATTCGAGGGCGAGATCCGTGACAAGGACGGCCTTGCAAGAGTGGGTGCGGGAGCAACGCTTGACGATATGCAGGTGCTGGCGATGGATTATCTTGTTTACGGAGTAACGTATATAGATAATATTATCGACCCTGTGCCGAATCCCACGACATCAGACCTTATAGTGAAGAAGGAGTATGTTTCGTAAGGCGGATGGTGCGGTGACAGAAAGCCGATAAGGGCTGAGGCGGTGCGGATGCCGGGAGATTCTGATAAATTACGCCGATGAGAAAATCATCGGCGTTTTTGTTTGTGGGGGATTAGGCTTAATAGGACGGCAAACATATTTTTAGGAGCGAAAGCTCCCTTATGCGAAAAAAACGCATAAGGGAGCTTTTTTGTTATGCTTATTCGCCGTTGTAAAGCTCGTAGTAGGTCAGGGCATCTTTCATAAAATGCTCGGTCACGTTGAAGTAATCGGCTAATTGCCAAAGCTCTGTAAGGCCGCTTCTTATCGCTTTTATAAGCGTTCTTCTGGTGAACGTGTGGGTCACAGCCCACGCTGTAGCACGGCGTTCGCATCTGCCGCGGGGGATGACGGGGCAGGTTGCGTCATAGAAGGCGCCGGTCATGCAGTGTCCTAGCTCGTGAACGGTTTTTTCTTTTCGGTCGGCTATACTTTTCACTTTATGAGGGTCTATGGCGATAATGCACATACCGTCGGTGATTGGCTCATAGCACCCTGCTTGCCCTTCATACGCATATCTACAATAAGTATATCGTTATCCTGTGCGGTTTTTATAAGCTGTTCCAATTATCATTGCCCTCCCTTCAGAGCATTGCATCGGTTTACTTCTTTCCGTCCTTTTCTTTGCTGCGGCGAAGCTCAAGCTGGAGCATAGCAAGACGTTTTACATCGTCGAGTACATCGTCGTCTATTTCGGTTTCACCGAAAAGTGCGAATTTAAGGCGGGGGTCGGATACCCTTGCGGTATCGCCGCTCATAAGAAGTGTGTCTGTGTCTGTACCGAAATATTCGGCTATTTTCAATAACGTGGCGAACGGCGGCTCACGCTTTCCTGTTTCGTAAAGGCTGTATGCCTGCTTGGTTACACCGAGATATTCGGCTACCTGCGCCTGCGACGCACCTTTTGCTTTACGAAGCTGTTTTATCCTTTCGGAAAATGCGCCTGAAACTGTGCCGGAGTTTTTGCTCATTTAAGGTTCATCCTTTCATATTGACGTTCTGTTGTCTGAGATAATTATAACAACATTGTGTTGAATTGTCAATAAAAGAAACAAAGTGTTGTCAAATATTGTTGCAGTTCAACGAAAATGATGAATTTGTGCTACAAACAGTTGACAAATAGCCCTGCGTGTGCTATCATTATGACAACGGAAAGTTGCAACAGCTTTCACGGTTATCATTTTTGAAACGCTTGATAATTCCTTTAAAGGCTATTATAGCGTATTTTGTGTACTAAAAAACGTACATGATTGCGAAAATGAAGAAAAAATCAGAAAAACGGAGGGGATATATGTACAGATGCTTGAGATGCGGAGGAACGTATGACAGCAATGAGTTGACACGGACGCTTCAGTACCGTGGAGAATATCAGGGAACGGCTGCATATGAAACCGAGCGGAGCTGTCCTGCCTGCGGGTACGATGTTGAGTATTGCGGAGAGTGGAGCGACGACGGGTACGATTATGACGAACTGTTATAATCGAGGCGAAAACGGTCAGGAAGGGGGGATATACACGGAAAGAAGAAGGGGCATAGAAATCACCAGGAAATTCTTGATAAAATCAGTCACTGTATCGAGCTTGGGTACAGCGATGTGCAGACGGCGGAATTGCTCGGCATACATCGCACAACGCTGAGGAACTGGAAGCTGACGCACGATGAAATAAGGAGATTGTATCAAAGTGACGGACAAGACGGTGACGAGGAGAGAAAAAAGCAGGTTGAGGAGGCATTGCTGAAGCGTGCGATAGGATACACGCAGACGGAAATCACAAGGCAGGTCGGAAAGGACGGGAAGCTGGGTGTTGTCAAAACGGTTGAAAAGCAGGTGATGCCAAGCACGACGGCGCAGATCTTCTGGCTGAAGAACAGGTGCGGTTATGAGTGGGACGGCGGCGTGGTTGACGATGAGGAAAACGAAGGAGGAGTTGTGGTGATACCTGAAGCGAGAACGGAGAATGAGAGTGAGTTCTGATGAGGGGGGATGGGGAACGGGAGAGCGGTTATATGGCAAGGGTGGTGAGGGGAGAGTTGTGGCAGGGATTGTGATTGCTTAGAAGTTTTGAAGATAGTACTCCTATTAATTTCAATCCCCACCGTCTTGACGGCAGACCGACTTAGTAATTATATAAGTCGGATATATCCCATAAAAACGCTGTAAAATTTAGGCTTGTGCCTTGCCGTCAAGCCACCTCCCCTTTTTCGAGGGGAGTA
>ERZ859980.811-NODE-811-length-16059-cov-2.127468_pt1 | contig 16059 bp, 29 predicted proteins | sample MGYA00509984_ERZ859980 | MGnify/ENA primary metagenome ERZ859980 (study PRJEB30046, sample SAMN00715173) | human gut metagenome | study: EMG produced TPA metagenomics assembly of the A metagenome-wide association study of gut microbiota in type 2... | reverse complement strand
AATAGGCTGGCGGGTTTTTCCGCGGAGTATGTCCGATCTTAGAACCGGGCGAAAGAATTACGGAAACAAAGGGATATGTACGCCACTGCATTCTGCGGTGCGGACCAATGTTCACCTTACTTTGTGATGATTCTTTCCGGGAGAACTGTGCAAACACGGTTCACCGGATTTTGTCATGCGAAAAGGTTGAACACCCGGAAACGTGTGTGATTTATCGGCTCGCCTAAGGCGCAAAATTTTATAGGAGGCGAATGCAATGGCAGTCAAAGAAAAAATCAGAATCCGTCTGAAGAGCTACGATGCATCCCTGATCGATGCTGCGGCACAGAAGATCGTGGAGACCGCTAAGCGCACTGGCGCTCGCGTTTCCGGCCCGATCCCTCTGCCCACCGACAAGGAGGTCGTCACGATCCTGCGCGCTGTCCACAAGTACAAGGACAGCCGTGAGCAGTTCGAAATGAGAACTCACAAGCGTCTTATCGACGTAATCCGCCCCACCAACAAGACAGTTGAAGCTCTGCAGAGCCTCGAACTTCCCGCAGGTGTGGAAATGACTATGGAAGCGTAAGCCATAGCGAGTTATGTTGGCGTAAAGCCAACCAATAACCTTCGGCACCGGAAACCCGAAACAATATCGGTGTCGGTGGTCAAGTCGGGAAACCGACCAATAACCTAAACAGGAGGATTTAAACCATGACTAAGGGTTTAATCGGAAAGAAAATCGGAATGACTCAGATTTTCGACGAAGCAGGAAAAGTAGTTCCTGTTACCGTTATCGAAGCAGGTCCTTGCGTTGTAACACAGCTCAAGACAGCTGAGAATGACGGCTATGAAGCAGTTCAGCTTGGTTTCGGCGATGTATCACCGAAGCACACAAACAAGCCCATGACAGGTCACTTCAAGAAGAATGACCTCCCCTTCAAGAGAACTCTCAAGGAGTTCAGATTAGACGACATCAGCAACGTAAACGTTGGCGACGTTCTGAAGGCTGACGTATTCGCAGCAGGCGACGTTATCGACGTAAGCGGCGTTAGCAAGGGTAAGGGCTTCCAGGGCGCTATCAAGCGTCACAACCAGCACAGACTGAAGGAAACTCACGGTACAGGTCCTGTTGTAAGACAGGCAGGTTCTATGGGTGCTTGCTCATCTCCCTCGAGAATATTCAAGGGCAAGGGCATGGCAGGTCACATGGGTGCTGAGAACGTAACAGTTCAGAATCTCGTTATCGTTAAGATCGATGCAGAAAACAATCTTATCGCAATCAAGGGTGCTATTCCCGGTCCTAAGGGCGGAGTTGTGTGCATTACCGATGCGGTTAAGAAAGCGTAAGGAGGAGGATCATCATGGCAAAAATATCAGTATATGATATGACAGGAGCTGTTGTGTCCGACCTTGAGCTTAATGACAACATTTTCGGTATTGAGCCGAACACAGTTGTTATGCACGCAGCAGTGGTAAATTACCTGGCAAATCAGCGTCAGGGTACACAGTCAACGCTTACAAGAACAGAAGTAAGCGGCGGCGGTAAAAAGCCTTGGCGTCAGAAGGGCACAGGTCACGCAAGACAGGGTTCTACCAGAGCTCCCCAGTGGACACACGGCGGTGTTGCTTTAGGCCCCAAGCCCAGAAGCTACACATACTCTTTAAATAAAAAGGTAAAGAGACTTGCATTAAAGTCTGCACTTTCAGCTAAGGTGCAGGACGGCAGCATGATAGTTGTTGATTCTATCACAGCTGACGAATTCAAGACAAAGACAATCGTTAATATGTTAAAGGCTCTCAGCGCTGACAAGGCACTTATCGTTCTCAACAGCGTTGACGAAAAGGTTATCAAGAGCGCCGCTAATATTCCCGGCGTAAAGACAACTCAGGCCAACACTCTTAACGTATACGACATCTTAAAGTACAACAAGTTCATCGTTGTCAAGGATGCCGTTGCTACTATCGAGGAGGTGTACGCATAATGGCAAAGCTCGCTTATGACATCATTTTAAAGCCCGTTATTACAGAGAAGAGCATGGAAATGCTTACTCAGGGCAAGTACACTTTCAAGGTTGCCAAGGACTCCAACAAGATCGAGATAGCTAAGGCTGTCGAGGCTCTCTTCCCCGGTGTTAAGGTTGCTAAGGTAAACACAGTAAACTGCCGTGGCGTAATGAAGAGAATGGGCAGAAACGAAGGTTACACACCCGCTTGGAAGAAAGCTGTTGTAACTCTCGCTGAAGGCTCTAAGACAATCGAGTTCTTCGACGGAATGATATAAAGGAGTGATATAAATGGCTATTAAGACTTATAAACCTGTCACCCCCGGTCGCAGAGGTATGACTGTTACCGACTACAGCGTTCTGTCAAAGGTTGAGCCCGAGAGAAGCCTGCTTGAGTCACTCAAGAAGAACTCCGGCCGTAACAGCTACGGTAGAATCACTGTAAGACACAAGGGCGGCGCACAGAGAAGAAAATATCGTGTAATCGACTTTAAGAGAAACAAGCTCGGTATGGACGCTGAGGTTATGACTCTTGAGTACGACCCCAACCGTTCAGCATTCATCGCACTGATTCAGTACGAGGACGGCGAGAAGAGATACATCATCGCTCCCGACGGTCTGAACTAGGCGACAAGGTAAGAAGCGGTTCCGACGCTGACATCAAGCCCGGTAACGCACTTGCACTTGCTGACATCCCCGTAGGTACGGTTATTCACAATATAGAGCTTTATCCCGGTAAGGGCGGTCAGCTCGTTCGTTCCGCAGGCAACATGGCACAGCTCATGGCTAAGGAAAACGGCTACGCTCTGTTAAGACTTCCCAGCGGTGAGTTAAGAAACGTATCCGATAATTGCATGGCTACTATCGGTGTTGTATCAAACCTCGACCACGAGAACGTTAACTACGGTAAGGCAGGACGTGTTCGTCACATGGGCGTAAGACCTACAGTAAGAGGTTCTGTAATGAACCCGAACGACCACCCCCACGGCGGTGGTGAAGGTAAGTCACCCGTTGGTCGTCCCGGCCCTGTAACTCCCTGGGGCAAGCCCGCTCTCGGTTATAAGACCAGAAAGATCGGCAAGAGCACAGACAAGTTCATCGTTAAGAGAAGAAACAGCAAGTAATAACTACTACAAGTCGTTGTTAATAAGTGCGGCGTTTGCGGCATAGCAGTAAAGAATCCGCCGCATATTAACTTGCAATCCACTTGAAAGGAAATTATACAATGAGCAGAAGTATCAAGAAGGGACCTTATGTGCAGGAAGCGCTCATGAAGAGAGTGCTCGCTATGAACGAAGCAGGCGAGAAGAAAGTTCTCAAGACCTGGAGCCGTTCAAGCACAATATTCCCTGATTTCGTCGGACATACATTTGCTGTACACGACGGCAGAAAGCACGTTCCCGTATATGTGACTGAAGACATGGTAGGTCACAAGCTGGGCGAATTCGCTCCTACAAGAACCTACAAGGGTCATGCAGGAAGCAAAACAAGTAAGTAAGGAGGAGACATCAATGGAGGCAAGAGCAGAACTCAGACAGGTTCGCATATCTCCCCGCAAGGTTGGCGTTGTTCTTGATCTTATCAGAAACAAGCCCTGCGACATGGCTATGGCGATCCTCAAGCACACACCCAAGTCAGCGAGCGAGCCTTTACAGAAGCTCCTCAAGTCAGCAATGGCAAACGCAGAGAACAATCACTCAATGGATCTTTCCAAGTGCTATGTTTCAAGCTGCCACGTTGGCGCCGGCGTTACTTTAAAGAGAATCAGACATAAGGATCACGGAAGAGCACATCGTATTCTCAAGAGAACTTCCAACATCGTTCTGGTTGTAAAAGAAGCTGAATAAGGAGGAGTACAATGGGACAGAAAGTTAATCCGCACGGTCTCAGAGTCGGAGTTATCAAAGATTGGGATTCCCGTTGGTTTGCCGGCAAGGCAACTTTTGGCGATACACTCGTTGAAGACTACAAAATCCGTGACTATATCATGAACAAGAGAATGCTCACAAGAGCAAACGGCGAAAAGTCCGACCAGCAGCTTTCAAGAGCAGCAGGTATTGCTCAGGTTGAGATCGAGCGTTCATCAGACAACAAGATCAAGATTCACATTCTTACCGCAAAGCCCGGTATGCTTATCGGTGCTAAGGGCGCAGAGATCGAAAAGCTCCGTGCAGAGATCTCAAAGATCGCAGGCGGCAAGGACGTTAACTTAAATATCGTTGAGGTTAAGAACCCCGATATGAATGCTAAGCTCGTAGCAGAGAACATCGCAATGCAGTTAGAGCAGCGTGTATCTTTCAGAAGAGCTATGAAGAGCTGCATCGGCAGAACAATGAAGTCAGGTGCAAAGGGTATCAAGACAATGGTAAGCGGCCGTCTTGGCGGTGCTGAAATCGCAAGAAGCGAGAATTACCACGAAGGCACGATCCCCTTACAGACATTAAGAGCAGACATTGATTACGGCGTTGCAAGAGCTAACACAACTTACGGCGTTATCGGTGTTAAGGTCTGGATCTACAAAGGCGAAGTTCTCAAGGGCGAGATTCCTGCACAGAGAACAACAGAAAAGCCCCGTCGCAGAAACAACGACAATAGATCACGCAGACCCAGAGTTGAGAAAAAAGAGGGAGGTAACGACTAATGCTGCTTCCGAAGAGAGTAAAGTACAGAAGAGTACAGAGAGGTCGTATGACCGGTAAAGCAACACGTGGTAATGTAGTCAGCCACGGCGAATACGGCTTACAGGCACTTGAGCCCGCTTGGATCACATCAAACCAGATCGAAGCTGCCCGTATTGCTATGACACGTTACATCAAGCGTGGCGGTCAGGTATGGATAAAGATATTCCCCGACAAGCCCATCACAGAGAAGCCTGCCGAGACCCGAATGGGTTCTGGTAAGGGTTCACCTGAGTACTGGGTAGCCGTTGTTAAGCCCGGCCGTGTAATGTTCGAGATCGCAGGCGTTCCCGAAGAAACTGCAAGAGAACTATGCGTCTTGCTATGCACAAGCTCCCCATCAAGTGCAAGTTCGTAACTAAGGAAACAGGAGGTGAGCAGTAATGAAGGTTAAAGAAATCAGAGAGTTATCTGAAATGGAGCTCGACAAGAAGCTCGTAGAGCTTAAGCAGGAATTATTCAACCTCCGTTTCCAGCTCGCCGTTAACAAGCTCGACAATCCTACGAGAATCGGCGCTGTTAAGAAGGAAATAGCAATTGTCAAGACAGTTCAGCGTGAGCGTGAGCTGGCAGCTGACAACAAGTAAGAGAGAGGAGGACTTTACTTTGAGCGAAAGAAATTTAAGAAAGACCAGAGTAGGTATGGTTGTAAGCGATAAGATGGACAAGACTATCGTAGTAGCAATCAAGGACAATGTCCGCCACCCCCTCTACAAGAAGATCATTAAGCGTACAATCAAGCTTAAGGCGCATGACGAGAACAACTCCTGCGGAATCGGCGACAAGGTTGAGATTATGGAGACCAGACCCCTTTCCAAGGATAAGAGATGGCGTTTAGTAAACATCATCGAAAAGGCTAAGTAATTTATTACTTTAAATTTATCGGAAGGAGAATTAATCCATGATTCAGATGCAGACACGCATGAAGGTTGCGGATAACACGGGCGCTAAAGAGCTTATGTGCATCAGAGTACTCGGCGGTACACGCAGAAAGTACGCTAACATCGGTGACGTAGTAGTTGCTTCCGTAAAGAAAGCAAGCCCCGGCGGAACTGTTAAGAAGGGCGATGTTGTCAAGGCAGTAATCGTTCGTTCAGCAACAGGCATCAGACGTGATGACGGAACATACATCCGTTTTGATGAAAACGCAGCCGTTATAATAAAGGAAGATAAGAACCCCAGAGGTACACGTATTTTTGGGCCCGTAGCCAGAGAGCTGCGTGACAAGGACTACATGAAGATCCTTTCACTTGCTCCCGAAGTATTATAATCCGGAGGTCGTAAATGAACACATTACACATCAAGACAGGCGATAACGTTCAGATCATGTCCGGCAAAGACAAGGGCAAGCAGGGCAAGGTACTTGAAGTATCTCCCAAGGAAAAGAAGGTTATCGTTGAAGGCAGAAACCTCGTAACAAAGCACGTTAAGCCCAGAAGACAGGGCGAACAGGGCGGTCTTGTAAAGGCAGAAGCTCCTATCTATGCGTGCAAGGTAATGCCTGTATGCCCCAAGTGCAACAAGCCTACAAGAGTAGGTCACAAGGTTGAGGGCGACAAGAAGGTAAGAGTTTGCAAGCACTGCGGCGCTGAGCTTTAATCAGACGCCCCGAATTACGACAGAGAGGTCGGATAAAGTAACTTCCGGCTGCTGTCGCTAAAGGAGAAATAAACGATATGACAAGAATGAAAGCATATTATAAGGAAACAGTTGCTCCTGCTCTTTTCAAGAAGTTCGGTTACAAAAGCACAATGCAGGTTCCCAAGCTCGACAAGATCATAATCAATGTCGGCTGCGGTGAAGCAAAGGAAAACGCTAAGGTAGTAGACGCTATCATGAGCGACCTTATGCAGATCACAGGTCAGAAGCCCATTGTATGCCGTGCTAAGAAGTCAGTAGCTAACTTCAAGCTCAGAGAAGGAATGGTAATCGGTGTCAAGGTAACACTGAGAGATGAAAGAATGTACGAGTTCCTCGACAGATTCTTCAACGTAGCTCTCCCCCGTGTTCGTGACTTCAGAGGTATCAACCCCAATTCGTTCGACGGCAGAGGCAACTATTCCACAGGTATCAAGGAACAGCTGATATTCCCTGAAATCGAGTATGATAAGATCGATAAGGTTCGTGGTATGGATATCAACTTCGTAACCACAGCCAAGACTGACGAAGAAGCAAGAGAGCTGCTCTCACTTATGGGCGCTCCGTTCGCTAAGTAAGACAGAGAAAGGAAACTATCAACTATGGCAAAGAAGTCAATGATTGCTAAACAGCAGCGTCCTGCAAAGTTTTCTACACGTTCTTACAACAGATGCAAGATCTGCGGCAGACCTCACGCTTATATGCGTAAGTTCGGCATCTGCAGAATCTGCTTCAGAGAGCTTGCTTATAAAGGACAGATCCCCGGCGTAAAGAAATCCAGCTGGTAATTCAAGAACAAATTTTCAAGGAGGAAGTAAGTAATGCAGATCACCGATACTATCGCAGATATGCTGACAAGAATTCGTAATGCTAACTCTGCAAAGCATCCTACAGTAGACGTGCCCGCTTCAAACATGAAGAAGCAGATTGCACAGATACTTGTAGATGAGGGTTACATTAAGAGTTTCAGAGTGATAGATGACGACAAGCAGGGCGTTATCAGAATCACCTTAAAGTATACTGAGAACAAGTCGCAGGTCATTACAGGTTTACGCCGTGTAAGCAAGCCCGGACTTAGAATCTACTCAAACAGCAAGGATATGCCCAAGGTTATGAAGGGCTTAGGAATTGCAATCGTGTCAACCTCTAAGGGTATCATGACAGACAGAGAAGCACGCAAGAACAACGTTGGCGGCGAAGTACTCGCTTTCGTTTGGTAATTAAGGAGGAGCAGATATGTCAAGAATAGGTAAACATCCTATAGCTGTTCCTGCCGGCGTCGAAGTTAAAGTAGACGGTTCTACAGTTACAGTAAAGGGTCCTAAGGGCACACTCACAAAGGAGTTCAAGCCCTCTATGTCGATCACAGTTGACGGCGGTTTTGTTGCCGTTACACGTCCTGACGACGAAAAGGAAAACCGTGCACTTCACGGTCTTACAAGAACACTTATCCACAACATGATCGAAGGCGTTACAAACGGCTTCAAGAAGGAGCTTGACGTAAACGGTGTCGGTTACCGTGTACAGAAGCAGGGTAAGGATCTTATAATGAACCTCGGTTACTCACATCAGGTAATCGTATCCGATACAGAAGACATCAAGATAGAGTCACCCGCACCTAACAAGATCATTATCACAGGTATTGATAAGCAGAAGGTTGGTCAGTTTGCAGCTGAAGTAAGAAGCAAGCGTCCTCCCGAGCCTTATAAGGGCAAGGGTATCAAGTATACCGACGAAACGATCCGCCGCAAGGAAGGTAAAGCAGGTAAGGGTAAGAAATAAACCGCAAGGGGTGAAAAATAATGGTTAAAGTAATAGACAGCAAGAAGAGCAGAATCAAGCGTCGCAAGCGTATCCGTGCTAAGATCAGCGGTACTGCAGCTTGCCCCCGTCTCAGCGTTTTCCGTTCTGCTAAGCACATTTACGCTCAGATCATTGATGATGAAGCAGGCAAAACCCTTTGCAGTGCATCTACAATGGAGAAGAGCTTTGAAGGCTTCGGCGGCAATGCAGAGGCAGCAAAGAAGGTTGGTCTTGCACTTGCAGAAAAGGCAAAGGCAGCAGGCATCAGCGATGTAGTATTTGACCGTTCAGGTTATGTATATCACGGCAGAGTTGCAGCACTCGCAGATGGCGCTCGTGAAGGCGGACTCAACTTCTAATCAGTAAGGCAAGGGTTTACTGAAACCCGCAATAAAAACAGGAGGACAAGAATTTGGCACTTTTAGATGCAAGCAATTATGAGCTTTCCGAAAGGGTTGTTGCTCTGAACCGTGTATCCAAGACTGTTAAGGGCGGACGTATCATGAAGTTTTCCGCACTGGTTGTTGTTGGTGACGGCAACGGTGTCGTAGGCTTTGGCATGGGTAAGTCGAACGAAGTTCCCGACGCTATCCGCAAGGGCCTTGAGGATGCTAAGAAGAACCTCGTAAAGATCTCATTAAAGGGTACAACGATCCCTCATGAAATAGTAGGAAAATTCGGTGCAGGCGCAGTTCTGATGAAGCCCGCTCCCGAAGGTACCGGCGTTATCGCAGGCGGCCCCGTTCGTGCCGTTGTAGAGATGGCAGGTATCAAGAACATCCGTACTAAGTCACTTCGTTCTAACAACCCCTGCAACGTAGTAAGAGCTACAATGGCAGGTCTTACAGCTCTCAGAGATGCACAGCAGGTAGCTGAGCTCAGAGGCAAGTCTGTAAAAGAGATCTTAGGTTAAGCTTTTACTTTGCAGAAAGGACGGAAACCGAAATGGCTTTAAAAATCAAGCTGGTTAAATCACTGGTTGGACGTAAGGACAGCCACATCGCAACAGCAGCCTCTCTCGGACTTCGCAAGATCGGCGCAGAAACAGTTCAGCCCGACAATGCAGCAACAAGAGGCAAGATAAAAGAAATTTCTTATTTAGTTGAGGTTACTGAGGAATAATTCCTTACACCTTATAGAAGTTAAATAAGCACATTAACAAATAGGAGGTGTAACAATTGAAGCTACACGAATTATACCCTGCAGCAGGTGCAACAAAGGAAGTTAAGCGTATCGGACGCGGACACGGTTCCGGTCACGGTAAGACAGCCGGTAAAGGTCACAAGGGTCAGTGGGCACGTTCAGGCGGCGGCGTAAGACCCGGATTTGAAGGTGGTCAGACATCACTCGCAAGACGTATGCCTAAGAGAGGCTTTAACAATATCTTTGCTACAGAATACACTGTTGTAAACGTAGCCGACCTCGAAGCTCGCTTTGAGAACGGCGCTGTTATCGATACAGACGCTCTGATCGATGCAGGTCTTGTAACTAAGGTTCTTGACGGCGTTAAGGTACTTGGCAACGGCGAGGTTACAAAGAGCTTTACAGTTAAGGCTGCTAAGTTCTCTGAATCAGCTAAGGCTAAGATCGAAAGTGCCGGCGGAAAGGCTGAGGTAGAGTAATGTTTCAAGTCTTTAGAAACGCGTGGAAAGATCCCGCACTTCGCAAAAAGATTTTATTTACATTGCTCATAATAGTTATATTCCGCTTCGGCGCAGCAATCTTCGTTCCATTCCTTGAACCCTCGACTATCAAACAGATGATGGGTGAAGGAACGATACTTAATTATCTCGACGTTATGACGGGTGGATCGCTCAGCAACGGTACGCTGTTTGCTATGTCGATCACACCGTACATCAACGCCTCCATCATAGTTCAGTTGCTCACAGTTGCAATTCCTGCACTGGAGCGTCTGAGCAAGGAAGGCGAAGAAGGACGTAAGAAGATAAACAAGATCACGAAGTATGTAGCTTTGGGCATTGGGTTATTCCAGGCGATAGCATTCTACATCGGACTTCGCAACACTGTAAACGAAACAACACACAAGAGTGCTGTTCTCTATACGGAAGGCTTTGACGGAGTCATCGCTGCGATTACTATCGTGGCTTGCTTTGTAGCGGGTGCTTCGCTTATTATATGGCTGGGTGATCAGATCTCCCAGAAGGGTATCGGCAACGGTATTTCAATGATACTGTTTGCAGGTATCATATCAAGAGTTCCCGATATGGTTATCAATCTGATCAAGCAGATCTCGGTAGCTCCGCAGAACTGGTTCTTCGTACCGCTGATACTCGTTATCTATGTATTGATGATTGCATTCGTAATACTGATGACAAATGCAGAAAGACGTATTCCCGTTCAGTATGCAAAAAGAGTAGTCGGCAGAAAGATGTACGGCGGTCAGACAAACCACATTCCGATAAAGGTTGCAATGGCAGGCGTTATGCCTATCATCTTTGCGATGTCAATTATGTCGCTTCCCGCAACAATCGGATACTTCTTCGGTGTAACTGCAACATCGGGCCACGCATTCTGGAGCGACTTTATAGCTCTGTTCAGCACGAACAACGTGGTTTATGCAATACTTTATTTCTTCCTTATCATCGGCTTCAACTACTTCTATATTGCAATGCAGTATAATCCTGTACAGATAGCCAATGATCTTAAGAAGAACAACGGTGCTATCCCCGGTTATCGTCCGGGCAAGCCCACATCGGATTTCATCCACAACTCACTTTCAAAGGTTACTCTGGTAGGTGCAATATTCCTTGGTATCATCGCAATATTCCCTATTATATTCCAGAACCTCACAGGCATCACAGGTCTTTCACTCGGTGGTACGACAATACTCATCGTAGTAGGTGTTGCCCTTGAAACAGTCCGTGCTCTCGAAAGCCAGATGATGATGCGTCATCATAAGGGCTTCCTTGAATAAGAGAAAGGAATTAATATGAATCTTATTTTCTTAGGCGCACCCGGCGCAGGTAAAGGAACACAGGCAGAGGTAGTCTGCGAAAAGCTCGGTATACCCGCTATATCGACAGGTAATATGCTCAGAGAAGCTGTAAAGAACGGCACACCCGCCGGTCTTGCAGCGAAGGAGTGTATGGACAGAGGCGATCTTGTTCCCGATGAAGTTGTAATCGGCATCTTAAAGGACAGAATCGCACAGGATGATGCAAAGAACGGTTTCATTCTTGACGGTTTCCCGAGAACAGTTGCTCAGGCCGAGGCACTTGACGCTATGGGCGTTCAGATCGACAAGGTAATCGAGATCGCTGTTCCCGATGAGAAGATAATCTCAAGACTTTCGGGCAGAAGAGTATGCGAGGGCTGCGGCGCTTCCTATCATGTAGACTTCAAGCCTACGAAGGTAGAAGGCAAGTGCAATCTTTGCGGCGCTAACGTTGTTCAGCGTATCGACGATAAGCCCGAAACAGTAATCGCAAGACTGAAAACATACTATGAAAAGACTGCTCCTCTCAAGGATTATTACACGAGAAAGGGCAAACTGATAACCGTACAGGGTCAGGAAGAAATCGCTGAGACTTCAAAGCTCACTCTTGCGGCAGTTGAGGCAAAGTAATGATTCAGGTTAAATCGGCAAAAGAAATTGAAATAATGAAGAAAGCCAATCAGATAGCGGCTGAGGCTCTTATCGTTGCAGGAAATGCAATAAAGCCCGGAATGAGCACATGGGAGCTTGATAAGATCATTCATGATTTTATCGTTTCAAAAGGCGCTGTCCCGTCATCGCTCGGATACGGCGGATTTACAGGCAGTGCCTGCATATCTGTGAATGCTGAGCTGATACACGGCATTCCTTCAAAGAAGAAGATCATCAGAGAGGGCGACATCGTTTCTGTTGACGTGACCGCTGAGATCGATGGCTATAACGGCGATAATGCTTACACCTTCAAGGTCGGCAAGGTTCCCGAAAATGCCGAAAAGCTCCTCGAGGTAACCGAGGCTGCTTTATATGAAGGTATAAAGATGGCACTTCCCGGTAACAGAATCGGCGACATTTCAAATGCCGTGCAGACTTACTGTGAGTCACGAGGCTACTATGTGGTAAAGAAGTTCATCGGTCACGGAATAGGACACGAGATGCACGAGGATCCCGAAGTTCCGAACTTCGGCAAGCCCGGCAGAGGTCCGAGACTTGTACCGGGAATGACAATCTGCATTGAGCCGATGATAAATGAAACTACAGCCGAAATCCGCATACTGCCGGACAAATGGACGGTGGTCGAGGCTAACGGCAACTACAGCGCTCATTTTGAGCATACTATCGCAATAACTAACGGTGAGCCTCTTATTCTCACGGAAAGCTCACTTCACCACCCGAAGAATTAACGGAGGGCGTATGAACAATACGGTTATTGCAGCCGGTATGGTTGTAAAAAGCATGGCAGGGCATGACAGCGGAAGCTATTATGCGGTCATGAGGGTTGAAAACGGTTTTGCGTATATTGCCGACGGCAAGCTGCGCAAGGTCGAAAGACCCAAAAAGAAGAATCCGCTTCATTTACAGAAGACACTGACTACTGTAGAGCTTGCGGAAATCACAAACAAAAAACTAAGATCTGCGTTATCGGTTCTGAACCGAAGTGCAGACAACATCGCCGAGGAGAGTGACAAGCTTGTCTAAAGAAGATGTAATCGAGGTAAGCGGCAAGATAATTGAGGCGCTTCCTAACGCAACGTTTCAGGTCGAACTTGAAAACGGACATAAGATACTGGCTCATGTAAGCGGCAAGCTGCGAATGAACTTTATTCGTATCTTACCCGGTGATAAGGTAACAGTCGAAATGTCACCGTATGACCTGACTAAAGGCAGAATCACCTGGAGAGCCAAGTAATTCTGTATAAACGAATACGAGCGTATGCTCGTCTGTAACAATTACAGGAAGGATGATATTAAGATGAAAGTTAGACCTTCAGTAAAGCCTATGTGCGATAAGTGCAAGGTAATCAAGCGCAAGGGCAAGGTTATGGTAATCTGCCAGGAACCTAAGCACAAGCAGAGACAGGGTTAAGCCCGAATTTAACAGGAGGAAAAAGATATGGCAAGAATTGCTGGTATCGACCTGCCGAAAGAAAAGCGTGTTGAGATCGGTCTCACATACGTTTACGGAATCGGCAGAAAGACAGCTAACGACATTCTGGCAAAGGCCGGTGTAAACCCCGACACCAGAGTCAAGGATCTTACCGATGATGACGAAGCTAAGATCCGTGATGCTATAGAGCAGCTCGGCGTAGCTGTAGAAGGTGACCTCAGAAGAGAAGTAGCCCTCAACATCAAGCGTCTGGTTGAAATCAACTGCTTCAGAGGCACACGTCACCGTAAGGGTCTTCCCGTTCGTGGTCAGAGAACAAAGACCAACGCAAGAACAAGAAAAGGTCCTAAGAAGACCATCGCTAATAAGAAGAAGTAATCTTTACGGAAAGGTGGTAAAACAATGGCAAAGGCAACCGCTACTAAGAAGCCTGTAGTACGCAGACGTCGTGAGCGCAAGAACATTGAAAACGGTTCAGCTCATATCCAGTCTACGTTCAATAATACGATAGTTACTATCACAGATCTTCAGGGCAACACATTATCATGGGCATCAGCCGGTGAAATGGGTTTCAGAGGCTCAAGAAAGTCAACTCCCTTCGCAGCTCAGACAGCCGCTGAAACAGCAGCTAAGGCAGCTATGGAACACGGTCTGAAGACTGTAGAAGTTTACGTTAAGGGTCCCGGATCCGGACGTGAAGCAGCTATCCGTGCATTACAGGCAGCAGGTCTTGAGGTTAGACTTATCAAGGATGTAACTCCTATTCCTCACAACGGATGCCGTCCTCCCAAGAGAAGACGTGTATAATCATAAACTGAGTGTAGTTTACTCGGTGTCGCGGAAGGTATAATCCTTCAGAAACGATATTTATTTAAAAAACGGAGGTACTGACAAATGGCAGTAGACAGACAGCCGGTCTTAAAGAGATGTAAGGCATTAGGCATATCCCCTATGGTACTGGGATACAGCAAGGAAACAAATCGTCACGCAAACGCTAACAACAGAAAGAAAGTTTCTGAGTATGGAATGCAGCTTAAAGAAAAGCAGAAGCTGAAGTTCATCTACGGCGTTCTTGAAAAGCAGTTCTATCACTACTACGAGATGGCAGTTAAGATGGACGGCGTTGCAGGTGAAAACCTCATCAAGATTCTTGAATCAAGACTTGACAACGTTGTATTCAGAATGGGTATGGCTATCACAAGAAGAGAAGCAAGACAGTTAGTAACACACGGTCACTTCACAGTAAACGGCAAGAAGGTTGATGTTCCTTCTTACAGAATCAAGCCCGGCGATGTTGTTGCAGTCAGCGAAACAAGCAAGAAGAGCCCTAAGTTCGCTCAGATCATCGAACAGACAAACGGCAGAATCGTACCGTTATGGCTGGACGTAAATAAAGAGGCTATGACAGCCAAGGTTACTCGTGAATTCAACAGAGATGAGCTTGACTATGAAATAGCTGAGCACCTGATCATCGAGTTATATTCAAAATAATCTCGTCGAGCAGTATTGCGAAAACTCTTCATACTGTGGACATCACGGTATGTATCGGTTATTTTTAATTTACAATTCCGCACTGAGATATGTGCGGAGGGCATTGCCCGCCAAATCGTAATTTAAAATTAACCGGGCGGTTTTCCGCTTTCAGCGGGAATACAGCCCGTTCGTACATCGTTAACCCGATGAAACATCTGACAAACTTGTGGGAGGGTAAACCAAATGCTTGAAAAAATCGAAAAGCCTGTGATCGAGACCGTTAAGTTAAAACCCGATGGAACCTATGGTATGTTTACACTTGAGCCTCTGGAATGTGGTTACGGCAACACACTTGGCAACAGCCTTCGTCGTGTTCTGCTTTCGTCACTTCCCGGCGTTGCGGTAACGTCAGTCAAGATTGACGGCGTTCAGCACGAGTTTTCGACTATCCCCGGTGTTAAAGAGGATGTAACGGAAATTATCCTCAACATCAAGGGTCTCATTGCAAAAATGTATGGCGAATGCCCGAAAACAGTTTATATTGAAGCTGAGGGCGAGTGCGATGTTACTGCCGGTGACATAAAGACCGACAGTGAGATTGAAATCCTCGACCCCGGTATGCATATAGCTACCCTCGGGCCCGGAGCTAAGCTCTATATGGAGATTACTCTTGACAAGGGCAGAGGATATGTGTCTGCTGAAAAGAACAAGCAGCAGCTTCAGCCGGTAATCGGCATAATTGCTGTCGACAGCATTTATACACCTGTTTTAAAGGTGAATTATACAGTTGAGAACACCCGTGTAGGACAGCGTACCGACTATGACAAACTCATACTTGAGGTATGGACAGACGGTACAATTTCTGCAAAAGAGGCAGTCTCATACGCCGCTAAGCTTCTGGTAGATCATCTTCAGCCGTTCGTAGAGCTGTCTGATGAAGCTATACAGCCTGAGCTTATGGCAGACAAGAGTGAGTCGGGCAAGGATAAGCTCCTCGAAATGACTATCGACGACCTTGACCTTTCCGTACGTTCATTCAACTGCTTAAAGCGTGCAAACATCAACACCGTTGACGATCTTATCAACAAGTCGCAGGGTGATATGATGAAGGTTAGAAACTTAGGCAAGAAGTCGTTTGAGGAAGTCAGAGCAAAGCTCCAGTCTTAGGCTTTGACCTTGCAAGCGACGATGACAACAATTGACAAGTGACTTTCAATTTGTCTGAAAGGAGAAATATCCATGGCAGGTTCAAGAAAACTGGGAAGAACCAGTGATCACAGAAAGGCTATGCTCAGAGGTATGGTAACACTGCTTCTTGAAAAGGGCAAGATTGTTACTACAGTTGCAAGAGCTAAGGAAGTTCGCAGTGCAGCTGAAAAGATGATCACTCTCGGCAAGGCCGGCACACTGCATACAAAGCGA
>ERZ859980.810-NODE-810-length-16061-cov-1.527490_pt1 | contig 16061 bp, 9 predicted proteins | sample MGYA00509984_ERZ859980 | MGnify/ENA primary metagenome ERZ859980 (study PRJEB30046, sample SAMN00715173) | human gut metagenome | study: EMG produced TPA metagenomics assembly of the A metagenome-wide association study of gut microbiota in type 2... | reverse complement strand
CCGTCTTTTTTAAAAACGTCTTGGTCTTTTTTTTAAATGTCCTTGTCTTTTGGACGTGATTTCCACATACGTATGCATAAGCCTGTACGTACAAATGCATAGGGCTATGTATAGCTCCTGCTACGTATGTGAAAAAGTGTGCTCTCTGGAACGGATTGACAGGACGAAACGTTGAGTGTACTATACTCTTGATTTTTTTTATAGATTATACATAAGTTATTTATTATTAGCTGTTTAACTGTTTTGTTTGTACGATAGAGCTAATGTTTTGTACAATAGTGTCAGTATCTTGTATGGTATTTCTAATACTTTGGATAATACATTCCATGCCTTTTTAATGGATAGGGTACTTTTGTCGGTATCAAGTATAACCTATAAAATTAAGAATATGAAAAAGACTTTATTATGCCTGATGATGGCATGGGGAAGCTTGGCTTTCGCCGAAAACTACACAGTTGATTCTCCGGATTCTCGTATTACAGTGAATGTGGAAACAGGAACGAATACCACTTATTCCGTAACTTTTAATGGTAAAATGATTCTGAATCCTTCTCCCATTTCCATGACATTCGACAATGGAACCGTTATCGGAAGAAATATGGAAGTGAAGAATGTGGAACGTTCCACACAAAATCAAGTATTGAAACCGGTAGTGCGCCAGAAAAGCAAGCAAATCATTGATCATTATAATGAAATGGTACTGGATGCAGAGAATTACAAACTGTATTTTCGGGTATATAATGATGGATTGGCCTATCGTTTTCATACAGATTTTCCCGACTCATTGAAAGTACTGAATGAAGAAGTGATTTATTGTTTTCCGGAAGATTATAATACGTTGTTTCCCGAAGAGCGCAGTATGCTTTCTGCACAGCAGCCGTTATTCAAACCGATGAAACTCTCGGAAATAGGTACAGATCGTTTTTGCAGTACTCCTATATTAATAAAGGTAGATGAGAATGCCCGTATTTTTATCAGCGAATCTGATTTGGAAAGCTATCCGGGTATGTTTCTGCGCAAGCAAGGTAAAAACGAGCTGGCAGGCAAGTTTGCCGCTGTTTCACTAGAAGATTATAAGACAGACGACCGTCAGATATTTCCAACCAAGCGTGCTGATTACATTGCTCGTGTAAATGGCACACGCAATTATCCTTGGCGTGCAATGATTGTTGCCGAGAATGATGCCAATCTGATAACAAACCAATTGATCTATAAATTAGCTCCGGAAGCAGAAGGAGATTATTCATGGGTACGTCCCGGAAAGATTGCATGGGACTGGTACAACGCATTGATTCTGACGGGCGTTGACTTCAATAACGATACTTATAAATATTACATTGATTTTGCCTCTAAATATGAAATAGAATATGTGGTGATTGACGACGGATGGTCGGAAGCATGGGATGTGACTAAAACAATTCCTGAAATCAATATGGAAGAGTTGGTGGCATACGGCAAGAAGAAGAATGTGGATTTGATTTTATGGGTATCTTGGGCACCGTTTCGCGAAAAGATAGACGAGGCTTTTGATAAGTTCAGTCAATGGGGAATTAAAGGTATCAAGATGGACTTTATGAACCGTGACGATCAGGAAATGGTGGACTTTTATTATGAAGTGGCTAGGAAAGCTGCCGCACGCAAGATGCTGGTGGACTTTCATGGGGCTTACAAACCGACAGGATGGTTGCGTACGTTTCCCAACGTACTGACTTCGGAAGGTGTAGCCGGATTGGAAAACCATAAATGGGGGAGCTTCGTGACACCGAAGCATAATGTTACTTTGCCGTTTACCCGTATGGTGGCAGGTCCTATGGATTACACTCCGGGGGCTATGATTAATTTCCATGAAAAAGACCATAAGATTTGGTTCAACCTGCCTGCTTCTGTAGGTACTCGTTGTCACCAGTTGGGTATGTACGTGGTGTATGAAAGTCCGTTGCAGATGCTTGCCGACTCTCCTTCCAACTATTACCGCGAACCGGTTTGTATGGAATTCTTGTCTCAAGTGCCGGTGGTATGGGATGAAACACGCGTGCTGAAAGCCTCTGTAGGTGAGTATGTAGTAGTGGCTCGTCGTCACGGAGATACTTGGTATATTGGTGGTATGGTCGGTGAAAAAGGACAGAAGTTCGAAATAGACCTTGATTTTATAAAAGGAAACAAAACACTGACTTACTGGGAAGATGGTGTCAATGTGGATATGAATGCCATGACTTTGCCCGTCGTGTACAAAAGGTAAAACAAGGGGATAAAATTACGATAACAATGTATGATGGCGGTGGTTATGCTGCAATCATTAAATAATAGTTTTGTTAAACTTAATGTTTCTAATCTAAAATGAACACTTTAAATTCTAATTTAAAAAGTAAGCATATCCTATTGGCGGGAATGCTTAGCTTGGGGGCTATGACAGTTTTTGCTGTTCCATCCTTGAGTGGTGAGATAACGGCTTCGTATTCTGTTTCTCAGCAGAGTCAGACAGTGAAAGGAGTGGTAGTTGACAAAAGTACCGGAGAACCGATTATTGGAGCCAATGTTGTTGTCAAAGGAACTACAAATGGAGTAATTACAGATTTTGACGGTAACTATACACTAGATGCTCCTGTTGGTTCTATCTTGGTTATTTCTTACATCGGTTATCAGTCCATTGAAGTGAAAGCGGTTGCCGGTGTTCAGCAAATCCGATTGGGTGAAGACACACAAGCATTGGAAGAAGTAGTCGTAGTAGGATACGGTGTACAGAAGAAAGCAACTGTTACCGGATCTGTATCTACTGTAAAAGGTAGCGATTTGAAGACTACCGGTACTGCCAACATCACCAATACCTTTGCTGGTAAGCTGCCGGGTGTGGTTGCTACCAACCGTTCGGGTGAGCCGGGTAATGACTACTCTGATATTCTGATTCGTGGTAAGGGCTCTTTGAATGACAACTCTCCTTTGATTGTTATTGATGGAGTGGCTAACCGCGGTGGTTTGGAACGACTCAACCCGAGTGATATAGAATCTGTTAATGTTTTGAAAGACGCTTCTGCCGCTATCTATGGTGCGCAGGCTGCAAACGGTGTAATCTTGGTGACTACTAAACGGGGTACATCAGACAAACCGACTATTACTTACAACGGTTCATTCACCTTGTCGGGTAACACACGTACACCTGATCTGATGAATGCATATCAGTGTATGACATGGACAGACGAAATTCGTAAAGGAAACGGTCAGTCTCCGCTGTATGAAAATATAAAAGGAGGATATTTGGATGGTACTATCAACCGTAATCAGTATGGCGATACCGACTGGATGGACGTGGTGTTTCGTAGCGTGGCTCCTCAGACCCGTCATTCACTAAGTGTCAGCGGAGGTTCGGAAAAAGTGAAATTCTACGTTTCAGGTGACTATTCTTATCAAGAACCTAACTATAGAAACACAAGTTTGGATTTTCAAACCGGACAGGTACGTTCTAACATCGATGCGCAAATTAGCGATAACTTGAAAATTGGTGTGGATTTGGCTGCCCGTCGGGAAAAACGAATAATTCAGTTATTTCCACTGATGATATTTTTTGGGAAGCGTTTATGGCTTATCCTTGGTTGTATGACTACTATCCCAATGGACTGCCGGGCCCGGGTTTGGCAAATGGAAACAACTTAGCTATTTTGGTGGCAGGTAAAGAAACCGGTTACAACCGGGTCAACGATACGTTTGTGGATTCCAAGTTCTCTTTTGACTTGAAATTGCCTTGGATAACCGAAGGGCTTTCTTTGTCAGGTTATGCTGCATTCGACTATCACGCACGTGAGCAAAAGCAGTTGTGGGATGTATGGGACACTTACGATTATAACGCTGCTACTGGTGAGTACATAAAGAAGACCACCAATATGAACGGTAACAACATCAGTTTACGTCAGGATCATGATGACAATGTGACCAAGACTTTCCACTTGAAATTGGATTACCAACGTACCTTTGGTGACCACCGTGTAGGTGCTTTCGTGGCCTATGAACAGAGTAAGTACGAAGGCGAGAACTTCTACGGCTGGCGTGGATACTATTTGAGTAATCGTCCTGATTATTTGGACTTTGGTGCTGATAAGGAAAAGACAAACGGTGGCAGGGGTTATGTGACTGCTCGCCAGAATTATTTCGGACGTTTGAATTATGCTTACAAGGACCGCTATATGTTCGAATTTACCTTGCGTCATGATGGTTCTATGAATTTTGCTTCTAATAAGCGTTGGGGTACTTTCCCGGGATTGTCTGTAGGTTGGCGTATGAGTGAGGAAGATTTCATCAAGAATAATTTCTCATTTATCAATGATCTGAAATTGCGTGCTTCTTGGGGTAAGTTGGGAAATGACCGTGTGGATGCTTTTCAGTATATCAGTACATATAATATGCAGAACGGTGCTATCTTGGGTGAAATTCCCAATATAAATAAAGGGTTTGTACCAGGACGTGTTGGCAACCCCGATATTACTTGGGAAAAGGTGGATTCTAAGAATATTGCAGTGGATGGTAATTTTTGGAATGCTCTGTTGGGCTTCACAGTAGAGTATTTCTATCAGAACCGTACAGACATCTTGACTCCGAAGCAAGCTTCCATTCCTTACTATACCGGTTTGACATTGCCTGACCAGAATATTGGTGAAGTAAGTAATCAGGGTGTCGAATTGATGTTGAGCCACAAAAATCGTATTAATGATATCAATTACTTTGTTTCTGGTAACTTTACGTTTACTAAGAACAAAATTAAATTCTTTGACGAAGCAGCTAATACTCCCGAATGGCAGAGAAGAACCGGACATTCTATCGATTCATGGTTGATGTACAAAACAGACGGTATCTATCAGTCATGGGATGAGATCAATAGCACTCCGCACATGGCTAATGCTCAACCAGGTGATATCAAGTACCTGGATATTGATGATAACGGGGTGATTAATGACAATGACCGTATTCGTAGTAAATATGGCAATGTCCCACAGATTGTATACGGTTTGAATATGGGAATTGAATGGAAAGGACTGGAATTCAGTATGCTATGGACAGGTCAAGCTAGGGCTGAACAGATGATTGTCCCTTATTCTTATAATTTGGACAAAGAATTCTATAATAATCGTTGGATTTCAGCCGAGGAAACTCCTAACTCAAAATATCCGAGAGCGTTTGATAAGGATGATTATGAAAATACCAGATGGAGTGATTTCTGGTTGTATGATGCTTCATTTATCCGTTTGAAAAATGTGGAACTGGCTTATACATTTCCTAAATCTTTTGTAGAGAAATTGAAAATTCAGAACTTGCGTCTGGTATTGACTGGAACGAACCTGTTGACTTTTGATAAAGTGAAAGTGCAAGATCCGGAATCAGATGCGACTTCTACAGGACAGAAATATCCTCAAGCTCGTACTTATACATTTGGAGTTAATGTTAGTTTCTAAATTAGTAACCTTTAAGTTTAAGAATAAATATGAAAACAGCCATATTGAAAAGTACATGCATCGCCCTGTTGATGGGAAATATGTTTTCTTGTGATGTACTGGACGTAGAACCATTGGATTCATATACGGAAGACGGTATCTTTACAGATGCTAATCTTACTGAATCTTATGTGACCATGAATTATACAAAACCACGTAACGGATGGAGTCGTAGTTCATTGAGATTTGTATGTGATGAATCCATGGAGAACTTTAATTGGGCCAGTGCGTGGAGTATTAATACAGGAGGTCTGGCTCCCGATCAATTGGGAGGTCTGGATATTTGGTCGGATTATTATGCCAACATAAAGAATTGCAACATATTCTTTAGTAATATGGATAAGGTGGAAACGATAGATGAACCGAGAAGAAGTTGGTTGATAGGTGAGGCTACTTTTTTCAGAGCTTATTATTATATGGAATTGGTGAACAATTATGGAGGAGTACCCTTGATTACTCGCTTGTTTGAGTTGGATGATCCCGAAATGATGATTAAGCGTAACACTTATGAGGATTGTGTGGACTTTATTGTTTCCGATTTCAGAAAGCATCCGAGCTTTTGCCGGAAAAGTTTGCAGGTGAAAATTTTGGACGGGTAACGAAAGGAGCAGCTTTGGCTATGAAATCACGTATGTTGCTTTATGCTGCCAGTCCATTATGGAATCCGGCTAATGATAAAAGCAAATGGGAAGCTGCTGCTAAAGCAGCAGAAGAAGTGATGAAATTAGGATACTCTTTGGATACTGATTATAAAGGACTTTTCCTAAATCCGATGAGTTCTGAGATTATATTCCAACGTTTGTATAATACGGAATTCGGCCATTGGTATGATTGGTATAACAGTACGAACGGTTGGGGTGGATACTCTTGTACTGCTGTGTTGCAGGAAATGGTAGATAGTTATGAGATGGAAGACGGTACTATGCCTGATCCGGCTTTATATACTTCTGCTACAACAGATCCTTGGGCGGGGCGTGATCCTCGTTTATATGCTTCTGTAGTATGTGACGGACAGTTGTTTAGAGGAACAGAAGTGGAATTTTGGGTAAATAATGATGGAAAAACAGGTGGAATAGATAGTGAGTTTGGTAAGGATGCATGGAACTATTCTAAAACACATTATATTATCCGGAAATTTATGGATGAAAATCTGACAAAAAGCTGGTCGGACAAAGGAAAGCAACCGTGGGTTTATTGCCGTTTGGCAGAAATCTATCTGAATTATGCAGAAGCCATGTATCATTGTGGCAAGGAAGATGTAGCACGTGAATATGTAAATTATATCCGTAAAAGAGCACGTGGAGGCAGAGAGGATATTTTGCCTGATGTTACTGAAAGCGGAGAAGCTCTTTTAGCTAAAATCCAACACGAACGTAAGGTAGAACTGGCTTTCGAGGAACATCGTTTTTATGATGTACGCCGTTGGAAAATTGCGGAAAAGGTGGATAAGGGTGCTTTTCATGGTATAAATATAACTAAGCAGACAGATGGTACAAAGAAATATGAATTATTTAAAATTCAAGACCGCGATTTTGTGGCGCCTGCCAACTATCTGCTTCCTATTCCACGTTATGAAATTCAAAAAAATGATTTATTGGAACAAAATCCGGGTTATGATAAATAGGTAGAAGTATGATTATATGATGAATTCCGGGGACGTATGGTGATGTTCCCGGAATTTTACCTTATTTTGTGAGTCTCAGAAATAATATGAATTATGCATAAAATGAAAGTGATCTTTTTAGTGGGCTATATGCTGCTGACTGTATTTTCTTCTTTCGCTTTGGCCACTGGATCATCTCGTTGGCGAATGTTGGCGGATGGAAGCATTGAATGGGTGCCCGCCAAACAAATCCCACACAGTGACCATATTGAAATGAGTGGAAAACAAGTATCTGTTGTGCTGCGCTATGGGGTGAATGCGGATGGAGCGTTTGTTGTGAATAAAAGTATGGTATGGCCTTTGTTGCGTACCATTCCGAATAATACTCATGCCAGTTTGATGAGGAGATTCGATTGGAATCCATTGGATATGGTTACGGTCAATGGTAGAACTATTACCGATGAAAAAGTGGACAATATCCGCTTGAAGGGTATGTTGACTGTTGAAAGTTCTTATAACGGCGGATGGTATGGGCAGTGTAAAGTGATACGGGAATATTTGCCTTCAACGGACTTGCCTGCATTAATTGAAAATTATCTTTTGATTAATACAGACAAGAATCCCATGTTCGTAGAAATTCCGGTAATAAACAATAGATTGTACACCGATCCGCGGAAAGGAGTGGATGGTTCTTATCTTATTGAAATGAAAATAGATAGAAATGGGTATTTTTCTATACAACCGGGGGATACGCTCTCTTTTAGTGCTTATATTACCGGATATAAAAAAGGACAACCCGCATTGGTCATTAACGGACAGCAGGAGAAACTGAAACGAATAGAGGCGGTGACTTCATGGATGGATAATCTGGTACTTGAAACCCCTGATCCGATTATTGACCGTATGTTCGCTTTTTCTAAAATCCGGGCTTGTGAAAGTATCTATGAAACTCAGGGAGGACCTATGCACGGACCTGGCGGAGAATCGTACTATGCAGCTATTTGGGCTAATGACCAGGCTGAATATATTAATCCTTATTTTCCATTTACTGGCTATGATTATGGAAATGCATCGGCATTGAACTCATTCAAGCATTTTGCCCGTTTTATGAATAATGAATGGAAACCTATTCCCAGTTCTATTGTGGCTGAAGGGCTGGATATCTGGAATGGAGTAGGTGACAGAGGGGATGCGGCTATGATCGCTTATGGAGCGTCCCGTTATCTGCTGGCCCGTGCAAGCCGTGAGGAAGCAGAACAATTGTGGCCGCTTGTCACTTGGTGTCTGGAATATTGTAATCATAAACTGAACAAAGAGGGAGTGGTGGCTTCGGATACAGACGAATTGGAAAATCGTTTTCCTTCGGGAGATGCTAATTTGTGCACTTCTTCTCTTTATTATGACGCTTTGATTTCTGCTTCCTGTCTGGCACGGGAACTGGGTAAAGGAAATGCGGGCGTTTATCGTAAGCAGGCTGCCATATTGCGTAAGAATATTGAAAAATATTTCGGTGCTTCTGTGGAAGGTTTTGATACATATGCTTATTATAAAGGGAATGACATTTTGCGTTCGTGGATTTGTATTCCATTGACGGTTGGTATAGATGAACGTGCCGAGGCTACTATAAATGCGCTGTTCTCACCACGTTTATGGACGGAAAATGGATTATTGACACAGGCAGGAAGTGATACTTTTTGGGATCGTTCCACACTATATGCCTTGAGAGGGGTATATGCGGTGGGAGAAACGGAAAAAGCGACAGAGTATTTACATCGTTATTCCACTACCCGGTTGTTGGGAGAGCATGTGCCTTATGCCATTGAAGCATGGCCTGAAGGTGGTCAGCGTCATCTTTCTGCGGAAAGTGGCTTATATGGACGTATAATCACAGAAGGCTTATTTGGTATTCGTCCTACCGGTTTTAACAGTTTTATCCTTACACCTCGTCTACCGGAGGTATGGAGTCACATGGCTTTGAGAAAAATAGGGGCATTTGGTTCTAAATTTGACATTGAGATCGATCGTTTGCCTAATAATAGACTTCAGGTGAAAATTATAAATGGAAATAAGATACAACAACATTTTATTAAAGTAGGGAATAAACTTACTATTAAATTAAAGTGAATATGGTATGAAAAAAGCAATATTATTGGGAGTTGCGGCTTTGTGTATGGCAAGTTGTGGCTTATCTTCAAAAGAAGATGCTATTCAGAGATTGCCGTCAGACCAGATATCGGTATTTACCTCTTCGGATAAGCAGTTGGAAAATGCGTACAATTGGGCAAAAAAGATGGCATTGTCATACGCACATGATAATAGTGATCCGGTAGGATATTGGTATGAAGCCGCATTACCGCAGCGCGAGGCTTTCTGTATGCGCGATGTGTCTCATCAGTCGGTGGGCGCTCAGATTTTGGGTCTTGCCAGACATAATAAGAATATGTTCACGCGTTTTGTGGAAAATATCAGTGAAGAAAAAGACTGGTGTACCTATTGGGAGATAAACCGTTATAATAAACCTGCGCCGGCTGACTATACCAATGACAAGGAATTCTGGTATAATCTGAATGCTAATTTTGATGTGATGCAGGCTTGTTTGAAAATGTATCAATGGACGGGAGATGCTGGTTATCTGACAGACCCTCTTTTTACAAATTTTTATGAAAAGTCTGTGAACGAATATGTGCATCGCTGGGCTTTGGAACCGGAAAAGATAATGGATCGCTCTCCTTATATGAATCAGCCTGAGGATTTTAATCCGAATAATAATTTTCATACTTGCAGGGGACTGCCTTCGTATGTGGAGAATTTCCGTGGACTGACGGTTGGGGTGGATTTATTGGCTACGATGTATGCAGGTTTTAATGCATACGCCGAAATGGCCGGATTGACGGGGGATGATGTGAAGATGACAAAAGGAAGAACCCAGGCGGAAGCATACCGGGAAATCTTGGAGAACAGGTGGTGGAACCCTGACAGTTCTTTTTATCAGACTTTTTGGACGGAGGATCAGAAGTTTTATCGGGGGGAAGGAGTTCCTTTTATTCTTTGGTTTGACGCGTCTGAAAATCCGGACCGCATTCGTGCCAGCGTGAAGGACATTTTGAGCCGAGAATGGAATTGGAGAATATGTCAGCGTTTCCCACCCTTTTTTATCGTTTGGGGTATGATGACGAGGCTTATTATTTTTTGGTAAATCTGCCTCACATGAACAGGTCTGAGTATCCTGAAGTATCTTATGGTATCATTGAAGGTACGGTGTGTGGAGCTATGGGAGTCAAGCCTTTGGCTAGTGAAAGCAGTGTGGCGACTTGCTCGCGTCTGGCGGGCGATTCCCAAAAGGCGGAAATTAAAAATCTGCCTGTTTTTGATGGATATATCACTGTTAAGCATGGAGGCAGGATGAGGACTGATATAGAGAATAACACTTCTAAGAAGTTGACATGGAAGGTTGCTTTTATAGGGGATTATTCTGAAATAAAGGTGAACGGGAAGGTGTATGCTCCGGTCTTGTTGAAAGATATTCGTGGAAATGTGATTTCTGAAGTTTGCGTACCCTTGCCTGCCCACTCTAAGTTAAGTGCGGAAGTTTTAACTAATTTAAACTAACAGATAATGAAAAAGCTGACAATTTTATTTTTATGCAGTTGGATAGTATTGACTACACAGGCACGGAAAGTGTTCCAACTGAACTCGCCTGATGGACATTTGAATACAACTATAACCATAGGGGAACAGTTGACTTATGATATAAAATGTAACGGAAAGCAGGTGCTTGCCGCTTCTCCATTGTCAATGACTTTGGAAAACGGAACCGTGTGGGGGGATCATCCGCAACTGACAAGCAGTTCCCGGAAAGAGGTGGACCAGTTGATTGATTCACCTTTTTATCGCAGCAGCCAGCTACGGGATCATTATAAGAAACTAGTACTTTATTTTAGGAAAGGATGGAGTGTGGAATTCCGGGCATATAATGATGGAATAGCCTATCGTTTCGTGAATCAAATGAAAAAGCCGTTCAAGATTCTTCAAGAAGAAGTGAACTATCAATTTACCACTGATAAAACGGCTATTGTGCCTTATGTGGTACCGCGTAGTGAGGATCAATTTTATAGTGCGTTTGAGAATACATATACTATTAGTAAAATTTCGGAATTGGATAAGCAGAAGCTGATGTTTCTTCCATTAGTCGTTGAAGTCGGTGACGGAGTTAAAGTGTGTATTACCGAATCGGATCTGGAGAATTATCCGGGGCTTTATTTGTCGGGGGCGACAGGTGGTAACAGTTTGACAGGTGTACATGCTCCTTATCCTGCAAGTAAGCGTCAGGGAGGACATAATAACTTGCAGATGATTGTGGAAAAACGTGAGAATTTTATAGCGAAGGTTGATGGACCACGTACTTTTCCCTGGCGCATGGCGATTGTTACGACTGATGATAAGGATTTGGCTGCAAGTAGTATGACTTATTTGCTTAGTTCACCTTCACGGATTGGTGATCTTTCATGGATAAAGCCGGGTAAAGTGGCTTGGGAATGGGGGAGCGACTGGAATCTGGATGGAGTGGATTTTGTAACGGGAGTGAACAATGATACTTATAAAGCGTATATTGATTTCGCAGCTGCCCATCAGTTGGAGTATGTGATATTGGATGAAGGATGGGCGGTTAATCTGCAGGCTGATTTGATGCAGGTGGTAAAAGATATCAATTTGAAAGAACTGGTGGATTATGCGGCTGCTAGGAATGTAGGTATTATTTTATGGGCCGGTTATTATGCATTCGACAGAGATATGGAAAATCTGTGTCGTTATTATGCCGAACTGGGAGTGAAGGGTTTCAAAGTTGATTTTATGGATCGGGATGATCAGGAAATGGTCGCTTTCAATTATCGGGCGGCGGAAACCTGTGCTAAATATAAATTACTCCTTGACTTGCATGGCATGTATAAGCCGTCTGGATTGAATCGTACTTATCCTAATGTATTGAATTTTGAGGGAGTTCATGGACTGGAGAACATGAAATGGAGTCCGGAGAGTGTGGACCAGGTAAAATATGATGTGACGATTCCTTTTATCCGCCAGGTGGCAGGACCGATGGATTATACACAAGGTGCAATGAGAAATGCTGTGAAGGGCAGTTATTTCCCTTGTAACTCTGAACCGATGAGCCAAGGTACCCGTTGCCGGCAATTGGCTTTGTATGTGATATTTGAATCTCCGCTGAATATGCTGTGTGACACACCGGGCAATTATGAACGAGAAGTTGAATGTACTGATTTTATAACAGGCATTCCTACAGTTTGGGATGAAACACATATTTTGGATGCCAAATTGGGAGAATACATTGTAACTGCACGTAGGAAAGGAGATAGCTGGTATATCGGTGGCATTACGGATGGAGTAGCAAGAAATCTTGAGATAGATTGTTCTTTCCTTGGAGATAAGGATTATGTGGGGGATTTATTTAAAGATGGTATGAATGCGCATCGTATTGGCAAGGATTTCAAACGCGAGTCCGTTCGTTTGAACAAGCGGGATAAGTTGAAAATACATTTGGCTCCGGGAGGTGGATTTGCAATCAGATTGCAATAAAGTTTTTCATTGTGTGGATAATGTGATGAGGTGGGGGCTGGTAGCATTCCTCATCTCATTGTATTTTAAGTCTAAAATTAAATAACTTTCTTTGTATACCTGCTAAATCATAAGAAAGCATTATTTTTGCAAGAAACCTTGGTTCATTTTATTGGACTTCCAATGATGGAGAAGAACAATGATCAATAGAAATATCTAACTATGAATAAACGGATTTCGCTATTTGCTTTTCTTTTTATACTATGCCTTGCGGTTAGATGCCAGACTAGAAATGTAAGGCACTATACTATTAATGAAGGTTTGGCAAACAATGCTGTATATAGTATATCTCAGGACATGAAGGGCCGGATGTGGTTTGGAACGATTGATGGGGTACATAGTTTTGATGGTAACGGGATTCGTGTATGGCGGGATGAGCGGGTTCCTTCATTAGGCTCTAGTATTTATACTATAAGAGAAGATGACAGGCAAAGGCTTTGGATAGGTAGTGATCAGGGATTGGCTTTATTTAATCTTCGGACTGAGAGTTTCTCTACTTTTGACGTACAGACAGTGTCGGGGGTAAAGATTAATACACCTGTCAGCCATATTATGCTGGATAGTAAAAAAACATTGTGGATAGGTACAGTGGGGCAAGGCCTTTTTCATTATGATTCTCATGCGGACAAGTTGTATCAATATACGGCCCTTGGAAAAATAAATTCCGATTACATTTCATATATATTAGAAGATAGTTCCGGTATTATTTGGGTAGCTACAATGAATGCTGGAGTAAGCCGATTTGTTCCATCGGAGGATCTTTTTCAACAGGTTGCAGCAGATGGGGTAAAGAATACAATCACTTTATTTGAAGATTCAAGGCGGAACCTGTGGGTGGGAAGTAGTGGAAACGGACTTTATTTACTGGAAAAGAAGGATAAACAACTTATACAAAAATTAAAACCGTCAGATTCTAAAGGGGTGCTTCAGGTACGAAGTATTGTGGAGTGGATACCAGGAGAGCTTTTGATAGCTTCGGATGAAGGATTGACGAGCTATAATATTGTTACAGGAAAAGGTGAAACATTACGTTCGGATTACAGACAGACTAACGGGTTGAATGATAATTATCTGCAGACTTTGTTTGTGGATCATGAACAGGCGCTTTGGGTAGGCACTTATTTTGGCGGAGTGAATTATATTCCACCAACAGGAAATAGTTTTATACACTATTATAGAGGAAATACTCAGTTGGATGCTCGGATTATCAGCGTCTTTGCTCAAGCGGATCAAGATAATCTTTGGTTAGGGACTGATGATGCCGGTTTCTTTTATTGGGATCGTAAGAAAAATACATTTAAATCTTATAAACCTCAACATTCTGTTTCCGGTCCGACTTATCATAATATTCATGCTTTGTTACAGGATGGTGATAAATTGTATATCGGAATGTATATGGGCGGACTTGATATAATGGATCTAAAAACTGGAAAGTTTAAGAATTATAAGTTCGGTAGTTCTTCCAGATCTTTGTATGCATCAGGTATTTATGCGCTCTATAAAGATTCCGCCCAGTGCTTGTGGGTGGGAACTACTAATGGCTTGAATAAATATATTCCTGAAACAGATGATTTTGAACGGATTTATGAGGTACATCCGGCTGATGTGTCTTATATAATGGAAGATAAAAAAGGGTATCTATGGGTATGTTCGCTTAATCAAGGTATTTTTCGTTTGGATAGGAAAACACAAAAATGGGAACATTTTTCTTTACGAACGGGGGAAGAGGAGAATCAGTCCGTTATTCCTTCCAATAAGATTATTACTGCTTGTTTGGATGAAAAAGAAAATTTATGGTTTGGAACAGATGGATGCGGCCTTTTAAAATATAATTATGAGGAGGAAGTTTTTGAGAAAGTGGTTTTACCGGAGAACATACGTGTGGTACACAAGATTATAGCGGCAAATAATGAACTGTGGCTGACGACCAGCAATGGTATGTATTGTTACCAGCCGGAGAATGGGAGTATCAAGATATATAACAAGCTGGACGGATTACAGGAAAATCAGTTTTTGCCCAATTCGGGAATACAGTTGGCGGACGGTACTATTTTTGTAGGAGGTATTAATGGATTTAATGAATTCCATCCGGATAGACTTGCTTCTCCTAATCAAAAAACGACAGTGGTTCTAGCTGACTTTCAGCTGTTCAACAAACGGTAAAAGTCGGGAGTGACAATTCTCCTTTATCTACTTCCATTACGTATGCAGATCATTTGGTACTGGAACATAAACACTCCATTTTCAGTTTGTCTGTCGCTACGCTTAATTATGCTAATCCTTCTAAAAATCAATATAAATATAAGTTGGAAGGATTTGAAAAAGATTGGACTGAAACAAATTCAGCTCCTCGTGTGACCTATACTAATCTTCCTTCTGGGAATTATACATTCCGTGTCAGTGCTTCTAATGGTGATGGAGTATGGAACGAAAATGCGATTGTTTTTCCTATTAGGGTTCTTCCACCTTGGTGGGCTTCTACCTGTTTTATCATTTTGTATGTTTGTATGGGAATAGGTATGTTGGCTTGTTTATATTATCGCATGAATAAAAAGCAACGTGAGAAATTAATGATGATGGCAGTAGAGAAAGACAAGGAAATCTATCAAAGTAAAATAGAGTTTTTTACGCATATGATACATGAGATAAGAACTCCTCTTACCTTGATATTGGCTCCTCTTGAAAATGTGATGAGATCTACGGGAAGTATCGGAGAGGCTATGCCCCAGCTTTTAGTTATTGAGCGTAATGGAAAGCGATTGCTTAGTTTGGTGAATCAGCTTATGGATTTCCGTAAAGTAGAGTCGGGGGGGATGAATGTTACTTTGGTGGATGTTGACATAAAAGCGATTCTGGCAGCTGTTTGTCAACGTTTCTCTCTTTCGGCGGAACTGAAGAATGCAAAATTGTACTTACAATGCCGGATGCGGCTTGTTACGCTAAAGTAGATCCGGGGCATTTACGAAAATAGTGAGCAATTTGCTTACAAATGCATTAAAATTCACGGTTTCCCATATTTGGATTGATTTGATTCCCACAGAGGAAAACAAATTGGAATTGAGGATCAAAGATAATGGTCAAGGAATAGCCGTAGAGGAGCAAGAGAAGATTTTTACTCCTTTTTATCAGATACGTGAGAACAGACCCACTGATAATATAGGGACAGGTGTAGGATTACTGTTGGTGAAAAAACTGGTGAGTCGATGCATGGTGAACTAAAACTGGAAAGTGAATTGGGCCTTGGAGCCACATTCATTATATGGTTCGATCGAAGTGAACAAGGTGAAACTTTACAAGATGAGGCTAGGCAGACTGTTATATTGCCTCAGGCACCTATTGATGTGACTGAA
>ERZ859980.808-NODE-808-length-16113-cov-1.527214_pt1 | contig 16113 bp, 18 predicted proteins | sample MGYA00509984_ERZ859980 | MGnify/ENA primary metagenome ERZ859980 (study PRJEB30046, sample SAMN00715173) | human gut metagenome | study: EMG produced TPA metagenomics assembly of the A metagenome-wide association study of gut microbiota in type 2... | reverse complement strand
TGTCTTATTATTATGTCAATTAATCTTTTGTCTACTGTAAAGACTTTGGCCGTACACATTAAATCACATAAATTAATTATCTTTTCTGATAAAGTGTACTCATGGTTTTCGATGAATCTTTTCTAAACGGAATATCACTTGGAATTCCTCCGGCAGTACACATAACATCATTATTTAAATATGAATGAGTAAGACAAATATTACAGTAGTCCTCATCATATCCTTCTTTTTGCATGTAATAGTACCCATTCATAACGTGATTTTTAAATGGACCAACCATTTTTCCAATATCATGTATATAGCCTAGTGTTTTAACCTTATCGAGATCTAGGCTTTGCCCTTTTTCGTTCAAGGCTTTGGCAATTTTATAGGCGCTTTCTCCAACACATATAGAATGGTTTATCCAACCATCGCTTAATGTTTTTCCTCTAGCACCTTCTAATATTTCTAATGCTTTATTACTTGTTAAAATCATATATGCTCCTTATCCAAGTTTAATTATAACACAAAAAAGCAAATTTTTTACTTTGTTAGTAGTTTATTTGCTTTCCATCTTTTTGGCGGAAAAACTATATATTCAGCTTTTCCCACTATATCTTTTTGTGAAATAAATCCTAAAAGTCTACTATCGGCTGATTTTGGTCTATTATCTCCTAGTACAAAATAATGATTTTTAGGAACTTTACTGCTGCCCAAAACACTTGTATTATAATCATTGAGATTTATATCATATACTTTGTTAAAGTCTTCATCTATCAATTTATTATTGATATAAAGTTTATTATTTTTATAAACCACTTCATCACCAGGAAGTCCAATGACTCTTTTTATTATTTCTTCATTTCCCATTTTTATTACGACTATGTCAAAGCGTTTAATGTCTTGATGCCTATATATAGCTTTATTTAGGAGCATAATATCTTTATCTTTCAGAGTATTATTCATAGATACGCCTTTTACTCTTACGGGAGTTATAAAAAATATTTTTACTAATATTACTATTATGATAACTATTATATATGGTAAATACTCTTTTAAAAACTTTTGCATATTATAAATAAAAATAAGGGGTTAGCCCTTATTTTTGTCCTCTTTCTTTGATGCGGTATTGACCAACCATTCCTCTTAAGAATGTAAGTTTAGCACGTCTTACTCTACCTTTTCTCATTACCTCAACATATGCAATTTTTGGTGAATTAATTGGGAATGTTCTTTCAACTCCTACTCCTGATGACATTTTACGTACTGTAAATGTTTCAGATACACTACCGCCACGACGAGCTACAACAGTTCCTTCATAATCTTGAACACGTTCTCTTTTTCCTTCGATAATTCTAACACCAACTTTTACAGTGTCTCCAACACGGAATTCAGGAATATCTTTTCTTATTTGTTTTTCATTAATTTTGTCAATTACGTTCATTATTAGTTTCCTCTCTTTCTATATTAACCAGTGATCATAAATTAATTATTCAGCGGATCGCCTTTTTTTGACGTTTTTAATTATATCACACATAACTTATTTGTGCAACTGAATTAATAAATAAATTAAAAAAAGTATTACTTAGTAGTAACACTTTTTAAAATATAGTTTCCTGTTGTATCATGTTCAAAAGTATAAGTAGTTGTTGGAAGACTATCAGCTATATTTTTGATATCTGTATCTGATACTGTAATGTCATTATCTGAATTTATATCACCAATGACTGGATTGCTAGCGGCCTTGGCGTCTAAGAAACTCTTAAAATAAGCATTTCTTGGCCCGTTAGTATCTCCTAATACATATCCATATACTACCTTAGCTTTTATTGTAACTATATTGCTTGTTATTGTTCCATCTAAATAGTAAATTTTATTATCTGTAATAATACCAGTAGATCCGCCACCGTGTCCTGGATGATTTGCATTTTGTGTATATGTTTCTGTTGAGGCATCATAATATATAATGGTTGATTTTCAGTTGGACAAATAATATTTCATGTGTCACTGTTCTATCTTGTCCAAAATATTTATGAATTAAATCTTCTACTTGTTTTTTTGTAAATGAACTTTTGTTTTCTGTGTTATAAAACGCAAACATTAAAAGATCTTGATTAGTGATGTTATTTGTATTTAATAGTGGATAGAATGATGCAAAATACTTGTTATAAGTATTAACAATTGAGGAGGTAATAGTTGCTTTTTCGGCCTCAGTTAATTGTCTTGTGCTACTCTTGTCATCACTCTTAGCGTTAGCTTTTTCTGTTGTATTTTTTGTTTCTGTTTCTTTATTTGATGATGTGATACTATCAAGTACTCCAGTTTTATCTAAAATGATGTAAGATATGGCTGCAAGTAATAAAATAGCAAGAATTATGATTAGTACTTTTGATGAGTTTTTTGTTTTTTTCTTTTCTTCTTCTTTTTCCATAATTTTCTCCTATCTATATTTTGATTATAAAGTGGAAAATAATCTTAAGCAATATAGAGGTTTAAATATTGAAATAAAGAATGTAAATTAAATGTAAACAAAAAGATAAGTCCTATTAATTAATAACTTATCTATTTTTTCCCTTTGTTTCAGTATATGTATATGTAGTTGCATCAATATAACGTTTTTGGGCCTCTTTTTGAAGATTACGTAATTGCTTAGCCATCAAAGATATTTCTTTTTTTTCAAGATATGAACGATATTTATATTTTATTTCTTGACGGAATTTTTCTATTCTATTTAATACTTCTGACATATTGCCAGCCTCATCTCCATCTTCATCTAAAAATAATTCTGTTATTTTGGCAATTAATCTTTTATATTTGGCCTTAACTTTTTTACTAACCATGGCTTTTATAAGTTCATTATCTACTACTTTTATGTCTTTTATTCTCTCACTATTAATAATAAAATATTGTTTCTTAGATGGCATTAAAAAGCCATCTAAATTGACAAAATCTACTTTATTGGTTATTTTCTTTGAAGTTTTATTGTTTGTTTTTACCTTATACATATAGCACCTACTTTTCTAGCAAATCTGGTCTTCTTATTTTAGTTCTTTTAATACTTTCTTCTAACCTGTATGCATCTATTTTTTTGTGATCACCTGAAAGTAAAACTTCGGGCACTTCCATTCCATTATATACCCTTGGTTTTGTATATTCTGGATAGTCAAGTAAATTATTGTTGAATGATTCTTTTAAATGTGACTCTTCTTCAATAACTCCAGGAATTAGACGAATTATTGAATCAGCTATTAACATACTTGGGATTTCGCCACCAGTTAAAATGAAGTCACCAACACTAAGTTCTAAATCACATAATGATCGAATTCTTTCATCAAAGCCTTCATAGTGGCCACATATTAAAATGATATGTTTTTTGGTAGATAACTCATACGCTAATGACTGATTATATGTTTTTCCGTCTGGAGTAAGGAGTATAACAGTGCTTTCTTCTGTTTTAATAGCGTTAACACAATCAAAGATTGGTTGGCACATCAAGACCATTCCTCTACCACCACCATATGGAGTATCATCGACCTTGTTATGCTTATCAGCTGTATAGTCTCTGAAATTGTGTAAATGTATTTCAACTAAGCCATTCTCTTGGGCTCTTTTAATTATTGATTCTTCAAAAACGCCCTTAAACATTTCTGGAAATAATGTTAAAATATCTATCTTCATAAAATCATCCCATCTATAACCTTAATATATATCATTTGATTTAATTTATCAATATTAGTAATAAATTCTTTTTGGTAAGGAACTAGTATTTCTTTATTATCTATATTGATTCTTAATACTTTGTTAGTAGGGCTTGCAAAAAATATTTCTTTGATAAATCCTATATCATTATTTATTATGACTTTGTAATTTAATAAATCTTCATCGAGCACTTCATCATTTCCTAGATTAAGTTCTTCTTCTTTAATGTATACTTTTTGTTTTAGCAAAAACTGAACTTCGTTGATATCTTTATAGTCATTTAATGTTACCATATCAAAATCTTTATGTCTACGATAACTTTTTATGGTATAATCCACATTATTTATTGTAAGATGATTCCCTACTCTAAAGGCTTGAATCTTATATTCAAAATTAGAGTGGATTTTTAATTCCCCTTTGATACCATGGGTTGATGTGATCTTTCCTAAATATATTAATTTCATTTTAACGTCCTAATTCATAAAGCAGAATGCTTGTTGCTACTCCAACATTAAGACTTTCGACATCGCTATTCATTTTAATATATAAGTTCTTATCACATTTATCGCTTATTTCTTTATGAACTCCATTTCCTTCATTTCCAACAATAAGAGCAAACTTTTTCTTATTTTCTCGTTTAATGTACGAACATCTTCCCCGTGTTCTACTAAAGTTCCATAAACTGGTACATCAATATCATCTAGGTATTTCATAACCTCAAGTAAATCTTTTTTGATAACATTTATATGAAAAAACATTCCTTGTGTTGCCCTAATAGTTTTTGGATTATATAAATCAACGGTATTTTTGCTTAGAATAACGGTATCTATATTAAAAGCAACAGCGCTTCTGATAATTGTGCCTAAATTACCTGGGTCTTGAACATCATCAACCATTAGTATATGGTCTCCCAAAGACTCGTTTTCTTCTTTCTTACTGCATAGTGCATTACGGTTTGTGGAGTTTCTACTGTACTCACTTTATTGATTATATCCATTGGTAGATAAACTATATCTTTTATATCTAAAGGAAATACAGCTTCTTTTTCTAGAATTAATTCTTTAATTAAACCAGCCTTATATGCCTCTAATACTAAGTGTGAACCTTCTACAATAAATTCTCCAGTTTGATCACGATATTTTTTTTCTTTTAATTTTATGTATTTTTTTACTCTTTCATTATCTAAACTTGTTATTAACATAATACACCTCGTTTTTTATTATAACATGAATATCGGTTTACAGAAAGTAGGAATAAAACAATAAGTTCTAATATTTTTACCTATAAAAAAATAAGTAAGTTGCCCTACTTATCTTTTTTTATAAATGCATAGTATATGCTACTCCACTTTCTTCTACTGGATATGATGCCATACTTTCAACTAACATGTCTGCTAAAGCTTCATTTGATAGGCTTTGCATATTATCAGCATTAGGATCTGGTAAAGCAGTATCAGGAGTTACAGCATCGCTTCCATTTGTTGTTTCATTAGTATAATTATCATTTAGAGCGCCATCTGTTGATACATTATCATCATAATCTATAACGGTATCATTTGATGTTATTTGATCATCTGATGAAATAAAGTCATCTAGGGATAGTGAATCGTCATCTTCTATGCCAGGATTTGTATTATCATCACTATTATTGTCATTATCATCAACTATTATTTGATCAGTTGCATTATCATCTGCTTTTTCTTGATCCTCGGATGTGATTATTTGATCAGCCGCATTATCATCTGCTGGAACTCTATCCTCTTCTGGAATAGTTTCATTATTATTAGTCTCTTCATCGCTATTAGTGTTTTCATCATCCTCAACTACAACACTATGTGGTTCATAAGACTCTTCTGGATAATCAACATTAGTGTAAGTATTATTGTTAGAATTGTTACTGTAGCTATCATTTGTATTTACAACAGTTTCTTCTGTAACTTCATCAATATTTTTTAGATTTCCTGTACCATTAATATGTTCTTTATAACTATCATAATTTCTAACATTACGAAGTTCTTCGCCTTTATATTCATTGCTACTATCAGCTAATTCTTCTGTAAGCATATCACCAAATTCTTCGATGTTAGGCAAATTATCAACTTCTCCAAATTCTGGATCAACATAGGCTCTAGCGTTTTGAGTTGTAGTAATACCACTAAGCTTATTATTGATAATTACTTCTTGTAGGCTAGCCATATATTTTTGTTCTGTTTCGTTTAATTCATTACCCGCAGTAATATTCATATGTTGCATAGCAGGAAGGAATTCTTTAACACATAACTTATAAGACTCAATATCATCATAATTGTTATTTTCCATTCCTTTAAAATCTTCACGAAGCATTGAATAAAATTCTTTTACATATTTTTGTTTTTCTACTTTTTCTTCACTATTATTCATTTTTGTAAACAATTCATTGTATTTGTTATAGAAATCTTTTCCCTCTTGTGTTGTAAACATATTGGACTTATCTATGTTTGATGTTTGAATATTATGAGCTAAAGCATCTTGTTTAACACTCTTTTTAAAGGTATCGATAAGAGTGTCTCTGTCAAGAAACGTATCACCTAAAATATCATGAAGTTCAGAGACAGAAATATCATTATAAGTAAGATATTCAATGGCCATTTCTTCAAAAGTATGTGATATTTTGGTATCCTTATCTTCCTCTAGGAAGTTATTAGCTTCATTAATATTATAATTTAGTAGTGTCTTAGAAACGTTATTTAAGAAGTTATAACGACTCTCATTTTTATTTTGAAGAATATTTAAAATATCGAAAGTAGTATTATATTCTATAGTATTTTCACTTTCGTTATCTGTTTTTATAGTGTTATTTTTGTTGGAACTGTCTTGCATTACTTTAGTAGTTTGTGGAATATCTTTTACTTTATTTTTGTTAGAGTTTTTCCCTAGGATAGATGCTCCTGTAATTACAGTAACAGCGGCAACTGCTAGAGCGATTACTTTTTTAACATTTTTCTTTATTTTTTGACCAATTTTCTTAAAGAAATTAGTAACCTTTCCTAGAGTAGTTGGATGTTCTAATGGGATTCCTTTTTGTGCACTTCTTACATATTTTCCAAAATTTTGTTTTAATTCTTCACCGCTAGTGGTAACTATAACCCCAGCATCTAGCAAATCTTGATAATCTTCTTCTTTAATACCATATTCATCGGCTATACTAACAGCTGATAATATACCTTCTTTTCTGTTTACTACTCTTGTTGCACCATTATTATACATTAGAACGGCTTTAATTCTATCTCTATTGTTTTTATCTTTAAATTTATAGAAAACTACTTTTGTTAACTCAGTTGGAGCATTAGTTTTTCTTGTATTAGCTGGAGTTTTTTTACTCTCATTATAATTCTCTGCATAATCTTCTGAATCTTCTTTGCCACTTACATGTCTATTATAAATGATATTAAACTCTTTTTCAGTTAAATCTCTTTGTTCATTTTTTATTCTTTCATAATAATTAAGGATCTTATCTTTTGTATCTTCTAATTTATAACTATAAAGCATACTATTAGCGTCTTCTATTGATGTTTCTTTCATATGTTGATTACCATTTTCATCAATATATGTAACTTCTGCATAGTCTTCGTCTAAACTTTTTCCTACTATAAAATTAATATTTAGGATTGTATTGTCATTTGTATATTGTCCTTCAGATCCAATTACTCTGACTTTACCTTTTTTAACTAGACGTTCATAGTTATCAACTTTGTTATATAATACATCTTCAACATCATCTTTATCACAGGTAAAGCTATCTTCCTCACCTTTTTTATCAATAATGGTTATTATTGCCATATTGGAATCATCAAGGTATGAAACTTCAATACCTTTAGCTTTTATAATATCTTCAGTGGTATTTACTATATCAGTATCAACATATCTTAAATCAACTTCGTCAATTATGTAATTACGGTAAGAAATCCATTTATCAGTATCGTGAATTAACATATTATAATTATTAATTTTTTTTGCTAAAACTTTTCCTAATTCTTCTGGAACTTTATCATCTGTTGCTTTACAAGTAGTAGTAAATGTTTCTTCTGTTCCATCTTCATATATAATTTTTGTTGCCGCTATTTTAATTTTTTGGTCTTCTTTTGTTTTAGTATTATAAAAAGTACTTATAATTCTATTTGCATTTTTCATTTAAATCAACTCCCCTTAATTATATGTCCTTGTTCTAGTACTTGAATAGCATGCTGTGGCGTAAACTTTATCTTCCTTGGTATAGGTTTCTTGTTGTTTATATACTTGGTATGTAGTTACTGCTTTGTTTGAAGTATCACTACAATCACTGGTATATGATGTTACTCTTTCCATTTGATAATTATATTTATAAGAATCATAGTAAAATAATGTATCTGCTTTTGAATCTGCTCCAACATATTTGTAATATTCATTTGCTCCAAATCTTGGTGATGACTTAATACTTATTTGGCCATTATATGTCCAGTTTGCGGTTGTTTGCTTATTAAGATTTAGGATTTCACCATAGTTTCCTTTTGTTCTAAAGATTATATTATTTATTACTAAATAGTTATATGAACTACAAACGTTTTTAGTAGTTGTATTAACTGTTCTTAAAGCTGTGTGTTCTGTTTTATAATTTGTTAATTTAGTACCAACTATTTCAGTTCTTTTATACAATTTCACTTCTTTCAAACAAGTTGTATCATTTATATCGCAAGTTATAGCTTGTGTATCACATGATGTTTTAGCATAGTTTTCCCATTTACTAAATTGGCTTAAGGTTGGTGTTTTCTGTTTAGTTTCATCTTCTTTGATAGTACTATCTTTTTGCTCATCTTTTGGTGTATCATTTTTCTTTTCTTCTTTGTTCTTATTTTCAAGGATAGTTTCATTTTTTTCACATAATAAACTATTAGTACAATAACTATATTCTCCTACATTTAAAAGTTTATAGTCTGTAGTTTTACCACAAGTTAATGATGTTTTTAATAGGTAGGCATCATTTGTCTTTGTTAATTTTACATATGATTTTTTTACGTCGCAAGTTTTACCATTGTTTTTGATTTCTTGAACTAATTTATTTTCTATTAATTCATTCAAAGTGATTTTTTTACCTTCACTTGAAGAAATATTTTCTTTATTAAAATACTTTAACCCAGCACTCTCTAATTTTTGCATATTATTAGATTCAATCTTTACCGTTTCAGTTGTGTTTTTACTTTTGACAGTCTTACTTGCTGCATCCTTGTTTGTAAAAAATTTAGGTACTAACCACGCAACAAGGATTATAATAGCAATTATAAGTGCTAATCTAAGAAGTATCTTACGAAGTGGAAATATGGGCTTATCATATTCGTTTTCTTCTTTCATCCTAAATCCCCCTCTCATAATGCCCTATATATTACCACAAAAGCCCTATTTTGTCAAGAATTTATAGGATATCGTATACAAATAAAAAGAAAAGTCTCATTTGAGAAAACTTTTTTCTATATAGAAAAAAATTTTTTACTTCTTTTTATGAGTATAATTTAAAACATCTAGAAAATCCTGATTTATTTCTGCTTTAGAGGGTAATGCATTCTGATCAAGTGAATTTAAATATAATTTGAAACTATTTAATATTTTTAGTTTAATTAATCTTTGGGTATTGTTATCAAAAATGACATTTTGGTCTTTATAATTTATGTTATTATAAACAAACCACTTCATCCCTATGCTTTCGAGTAAATTTATTCTTTCTGGACTGAGATTTGCTTTTTATATAATTGTTTTTGGTTTTGAATCCATATTCCTAAATTGATTCCATTTTCATCATATTCATAACCATTCAAGGTTTTAAATTTTACTGGTATTTCTAAATTCCCATGATGTTCATAGTAATTCTGGACTAAGGCATAATTTTCATTCCAGTCATTATAATTTACTGTTTCAAGGCGCATTCCTAATTTTTTTAATAAATTTATTCTTTCTGGACTGAGCTTTGCTTTTTTATATGACTGTCTTTGATTTTGAATCCACATTCCTAAATTGATTCCATTTTCATCATATTCATAACCATTCAAGGTTTTAAATTTTTCTGGTATTTCTAAATTTCCATTGTGTTCATAATATGCTGATGCAATATTATATTTAATAATCCATATTTCTTCAAATTTATTTTTCATTTTGTTTACATATGCCCCCTGTATTTGTTTTGGTATAGTACCACATTTTATTAATAATTGCAAGATGCATGGTGATTATTATTACTTTAAGAAGTAAATGCAATTTTATTTTTTTGTATTTTTAAAGTTGCATTTAGTCTAATAATGCATTTTAATATATCTCAATCAATTGTTTTGTTTAGAGAGCTAAGGAGGTTATACTATGAAAAAAGACTAACAATTGAAGATAGAATATTAATTGAGAATTTATTAAAATTAAACTATAAACTAAAAGATATATCAAATATAGTAGAAATGGATACTGTTATTGGAAAACAAAAAGATAAAAAATGTATTATGACTTTGTATTTCAGAAACAGTAAATTAATGCTTATGTTTTTAATAGATAAATATAAAACAAAGGCGGTTTCGGATATATTTAAAAGGTTAAGAAAACAACTAGGATATGATTTATTTAAAAAAATGTTTGAGATTGTTTTAACTGATAATGGTTGGGAATTTTCTAAACCGAATGATATTGAATTTGATTATAATACTGGGGAAAAACTAATAAATATATTTTATTGTAATCCATATTCTTCTTGGGAAAAAGGTGGAATAGAAAGAAACCATGAATTTATTAGATATATTATTCCAAAAGGAATCACATTTGATCAACAAACAAAAAAGAATGTTATTTATATGATGAACAATATTAATAATGTTAAAAGAAAAAGTATGGAATATAAAACACCATACGAATTATTCAAAAATATTTATGGAGAAGAGTGCACAAAAAAACTTCATCTAACCCACATAAAACAAGATGAAGTTGATTTGAGCTATAAGCTCTTAATAAAATAAGTTCTCAAAAAAAGAAAACAATTGATTAAATATACTATTACAAAAAGTTGCATTTAATTTGAAAATAAAAATGTAAACTCGTTTTCATAGTGCAATAAATTTCCTTTTTCACTATTTATTATACATATTTTCATAAAAAAATAAAGGTATAAATTGCATTATACCCTTAAATATCAATAATTTAATACAAATTGCATTTAACTAACCATTTATAGGATATCGTATACAAATAAAATGATTCTCATTATATATAAAGGAAGATTAAAATTATACAAAAAAGATTCAGAATTTTTTCTAAATCTTTGTTTTACCTTGACCTTCCTTTTGTTTCATTAGTCATTTGATAATTATATAGTCTTTCAAGTTGTTCGTTGTCTATATAAATCACTTTACCACCTTTGGGATTAATTTTTTCACCACCAAAAACTATCCATATTGCATCAAGTGGCATATCTGGCATTGAATCTTTACCATCAGTAAAATTATTTTATTTTCAACTCGTCTTGAGAAAGCACCTACAGCAACGACAAAGTTGTACCTCCTCCACCTTCAAGTCGCATCTTTTCTATATCTTCTTCTGTTCTAATCTCATGAAATCCATAAAATTCTGTATCAAAACATCCAACTTTTAATTTAGTATGTTGTAATATATTTTTACATTCTCTTAAAAAGTTCTTTAAGAATACTTCATTTATTGAGCCACTTGTATCAAGAACAATTTCAGTTTCTGGCATTGGCTGTTCTTCTAAATTAGCACTAACTACACCATCTTCTAATGTTGCATTTTTATAAGACCAATCAACATCATACTTAATTGCCTCCCTTAAAACATAACGCCAATCAATTATTGGTTTAGCAGTACCTATATCATTAACTGTTCTAATATCTCTATTCGTTGATGTGCCTGCTTGTGATGCTTGTTTTGAAATTACCTCTTTTAATTCTTCTAGCTGTTTCTTCTTATCTTCAAGGTTCTTTTTAAAAGCATCTTTTTCTCCCATACTTTCAAGTTCTTCTTGTTTCTTTTCAAGTTCAGTTTTCTCTTTATCTTTTCCTAATAATTTGTCTAATAAACTCTCTTTTTTATCAGTTTTTTCTCGTTGTTCTTTATGTTTTTTTACTGCTTGTTCCCACATACTGTGAGTATCATGCCCAACATCTTGTTTTGATTTATCTTCTTTTTGTGAATCTTCCCCAGATTCACCACCACTCTGTTCTTGTGATTGCTTTTCTTGCCCTTGTGAACCTCCACTACCTAAATTACCTTGTTGTTGTGATTGAGGTTGTTGTTGATTATTTTCACCTTGACTACCACCACTACTTTGTTGGTGATTTTGTTGACTATTGCCTTGTCCACTTTGTTGTTGTCTTTGTTGTTTTTCTTGTAATAATTTTTCATATAATTGTTCAGCGTCATAATTAATAGCTTCTGCCATATCAACAACACCGGGTGCCATTTTTAAACCATCTCGTTTTAAAAATTGATTAATAACACCATCAGTAGCAATATGCCATAATTCAGGATTCTTACCTTCACTTCTTAATATATGATTGAATGCAATATGACATACTTCATGGGCAAATATAAAAGTTTGTTCCTCAACACTTAATCCCTCTAAATATTCCGGATTATAATATATTGTTTCTCCATCTGTACCTACGGTTTGTATATCTTTATTTTCTTTATAACCTACACTTGCTACTACACTCCCAAAAAAAGGATATTTAACAAGCATTTTTCTTTTTAATGCTGCTATATCATATTTCATAACTTACACCTCAAATTCGTGCAACTAATGAAAATATTTCTTCACTTATTTTATCTTTATTTATTTCATTTGCAGTAACAATTATTATACAACTTTTAGGTAATTCAAATGTAGATATTTTCCTATGTTCTAATAATTCACAAAACTTTAATTGTTCTTCTTTAGAAATCGAATCAATTTTATCAATTACTAATATTTTACTGGCATTTGTACTTAATATTTCGTTAAGCCATTTAGGAGGCATAAAATCTGCTCCATCATAATGACCATTTAACTCTTTAATACAACATTGGCAGGTACTACAACTGCACCATTCAAATCTTACCAGATATAAAATCAACTAATATTGGTGCAACATTTGCTTTAATATATGATAATAATATTTCTTTCTTGTTTTCCATTATCTTCTTATACCTCCTCCCGGCATTTCAGCAAGTTTTGCTTCTGCAAGTCTTTCTAATTTACTTTCATCGCCATGTGTCCATAAAGCATCAAAAATTGCTCCAAACTCTGCTCCTAAGCCTGTAACGAATCCTCTAACTTTTTCTAAATTATTATCATCTACCCGTGTTAATCCCATAGTTGTTGCATATCTTTCAGCAGTATTTAATGACTGTATATCTCTATCGGTATAATTTCCATTTATTACATCATCTAATGTTATTACTTGTTGATTACAAAACTCAACAAATTCTCTTGTTATATCTTCACCTACTAATGCCCTTAACATTTCTGGATATCCTGTTGCATAAAGCATTTTAGAAGCCATTTCCCACTTTCTAGGATCAGCATTAGGTTTCTTGCCATCATACTTGCGTCGGAGTGTTTCACCCTTCTTATAAGCAATATAAGAATAAATTGCTGGATGTATATTATGTTCACTTGCCCACTTTAACCAACCTTCGGTTGTTGTTTTAATATATACATGAGCAAATCTATTGAATAATGGTTCTGCTAACTGATTTGCAGCTAATGAATCTTTCATATCATTTCCTGCTGCTACAATTCTAGCATTTTCTGGTAATTTCCAAATACCATTTACTTCTCTATCTAAAACTATATTAAACGCTATACCTTGAATACTTGGTAGTGCATTTGTTATTTCATCAAAGAATACTACATGAAGTCTATCTGGTTCCTTTTCACACTTTTCTTGTAATTTCTTAAGCCATGTTGGTGGAATATCCATCATTTCTCCTGTTGATCCATTATATACACTTTTACCATTTAAACTTTCTGGTGTCGCATTACGAAGATATATTATTTCGCAAGTAGGATCAATTTGTTTTACTCTTGCAGATTTACCCTCTGATGAAGGGCCATGCAAGAATACCGCTACACCACTTTCTATTGCTCCTCTTATGATTTCTTCTTCACTTACTGGTCCAAATTTTAAACCATAAGGGTTTCTTCTTCTTTCAGCTTGTTTTTGTTCTTCTTCAAATTGAGCTTTTTCTTCTGGTGTCATATCTTGAACACGAGTAAATGTTACAGTTTGAGTTAAATCTCGAAGCATATATCTATCAAGATATTCTTTCATTTCTGTTCTATCAAAATCACCTTTATAATTAGTATTTTTATCAAGAAACCTTATACCAGAAACCATCCTTTTTTTGAAATTAAAATTCCTGTTCTATCATCTATCAACCATTTAACCGGTGATACTTCTACCCAAACGTAATCACCATTTCTATATTTAACACCATTTGAAAGCAGGAATCTCTTGCCACCAAAAACAGAGTTAGCTTTTATACGAATATATTCCTTTCCTTGATATTCGTATTCTTCATAGGTTACAGGTTTAAAGCCTGTATTATAGTCATCATATTTTACAGAATCAAAAGTGTAACTTCTTCCTGTTTTATTCATTCCTCTATTATATTCTGCCTTTAGTATATATTCTGCCTCTAGTATACTTTGCATTCTTGAATTAGCAGCATTTTGAGGATATTCTCCATATTCTACTTCTTCTGTTTCATTGTATCCCCTCACTCTGTTCGGGGAGATTTGGGAAAAGATTACAGAAGACACAAAACTGGGCGAACAGCACCATGGCGTTTATACCTACACTTGATGTGCCTAATACCATCCTCCTCGGCCGTGCGGACATCATTATTGCCATCATCAGATCTAGTCCAAAACCAACTAGTTCTACCAGTTAAAGATTTATCTTCATCTATATTATAATCAGTATCTTCACATAAATAACTACCTGTTAAAACACATAAATCTGTAATTGCAGCTTTTGTTCCATATTTTCTAATTACTTCTAATTGGGATTCACTATCGTTTCCCCAAATTTGTCCTTCTGACAATAAAGTTAAATCTTGACTATTCATTTTAATCATCTCCGTAATTATATTTTCCGTATAATAATTTGATTTTTTCTTGGTGTTTATCAAATTTTAATAAAATTCAAACATTCATCAATCCCTTGTATTATAAGGCTTTTTAACTTATTTATATACTTTGGGTATATCCTTTATTATCCCCTCTGTATTTGTTTTGATATAATAACACATTTTATTAATAAGCGCAAGATGCGCTGTTATTACTATTTTATATAAAAAAGTTAAACTTTCATAGTTTAACTTTTAATTGAGATCTAAATCAACTACCGTACACCCTGTATTTATTACGTCGACATGAAACTCTTTTACTAAATGGTTATTTTTTAAGTATTTATGAACGGCATTTTTTAAGATGCCATTTCCTATGCCATGAATTATAACGATAGTATGTTTTTGTAATTTATAGTTGTCATTTATAAAATCTTTTACTAAATAAACAGCATAATCCCTATCACAACCATGTAAATCTATTGTAGGATAACTAGATAATATCATTGACGCCTCCATATTTAAGTATTTTTGTTAGAGGAAAATTAAAATCTTTGTTGCCGAGCCTTGTAGTTGCTAAAGCACCACAGATATTTGAAAGTTTGATAGAATCTTCTAGAGAATAGTTCATTAGCATAAAATATAACAAGGCTCCATGAAAAATATCGCCAGCCCCAGATGAATCAACAGTATTTACTTTCATACTGGGAATTAATTTATATTCGTTACCTATTTTTGTGAATGAACCATATTCCTCTAGGGTAATAATTACTATATTTTTAAATTCATTCTCTAATTTTCGATGAATGTTTTTTAATTGTTCCATGTTTGATGGGTCAATCTTTTCTTGAGAGAATTTTTCAGCAAACTCTTTACTGCAGGCTACAACATTTACTTTATGAGCTAATGATATAACTTCGCTGTTATACTTTCCGGCATCAATAATAGATAAGGCGGTTTTATTATTTTTTAAGACTTGTTGGGATGTTTGATACTCTTCTCCATCAATTAGAATACCATCAAAATTTTCAGAAATTTTTATCAGTGGATGTTCTTTAGGCTTTACGGAAGTAACAATTGTCCTTGTACCATTTGTAGCAGCAAGAATAACTGCTTGATCAGTTGGAATGTCATTTCTTTTTACAATATATTTAGTACCAATTCCTAGATGTTTAAGTTCATTAATTATTTGCTCACCTTGATAATCGTTGCCTATCATCCCACATAATTCAACGTTTGAATGCCAGAAAGCTAGAGGAAGAGCTGCATTACGCATTGGGCCTCCTCCGCATTCTACATGGTGTGTAGTTCTAATTTTGGTATTTTC
>ERZ859980.807-NODE-807-length-16157-cov-1.557508_pt1 | contig 16157 bp, 20 predicted proteins | sample MGYA00509984_ERZ859980 | MGnify/ENA primary metagenome ERZ859980 (study PRJEB30046, sample SAMN00715173) | human gut metagenome | study: EMG produced TPA metagenomics assembly of the A metagenome-wide association study of gut microbiota in type 2... | reverse complement strand
AATTCTAATTTTGGTATTTTCTTCTGGAACTCTTGAAACAGGAAAAGTAATGTCATAAGCAATGTGTCCAATACAAATTACTTTCATATATACCTCGATTCTAAATGTATTATAACAGATAAGAACAAGAAAAAAAAGATAAATTACTTATCTCTTAATTCGCAATTTAATTTAGTTGTCACCTCTAAGATAATTTTATTAAATACTTCCATTACCTCTTCATCGGTAAGAGTCCTTTCAGGGTTAATAAAATTAAGTGTAAAGGCTATTGATTTCTTGTCTGATGCAATATTTTCACCTGTATAAACATCAAATACACTTACACTGTCAAGCAATCTTCCTCCAGCTCTTTTTATAATAGCCATAACTTCTCCGGCAGTTGTGTTTTTATCTAAGATAAATGCCATATCCTTAGAAATTCCTGGATATTTAGGTGATGGTTTATATTTTAATGGTTTAATTTTACTCATTAATGCATTCAAAGACATTTCAAATACATAGACTTCGTCTTTACAAATATTTGGATGAACTCTACCAATGATACCAATCTTTTTTCTATCAAGGAAGATATCGGCACTTATTCCTGGATGAAGAGAAGTACAAGTACTAACCTCAAAACTATATCTATTTTTAAATCCCATGTACTCTAAAACGTTTTCTACTATACCCTTTACAATATAGAAATCATATTTAACTGGTTTTGTCCAACCATTACTTAGATAATTACCAGAACATAGTCCCGCAATTAGACTTGCCTCATTATAATCTTTATCATATGTTTTAGCTATTTCATATAAGCTAATGTCTTTTACTTTACGTTTTTTATTATATTCATATACATTTAATAGAGATGGAATTAATGTGGTTCTAACAACGCTTTTATCAACACTCATTGGATTTGGAAGAGTCTTGTTTTCTGCATCTCTATATCTAAATATTTTGGCCATTTCTGGTGATACTAAAGTATATGTTTTGGTTTCATTTAGTCCTAAAGTTCTAAGTCTTTTCGAAACTAATTTTCTATATTTTACATCTCCAACATATTCTCCACGTCTAATTGGGACTTTAGGAATAGTAGATACTAGATTTTGATAACCATATAATCTTACTATTTCTTCGGCAATATCATTAACGTTAGAATCTATATCTAGTCTTCTATTTGGAATAGCCACAATAAATTTATTGTCTACTAATTTATAGTCAAATCCTAATCTTTTAAGTTCTACTTTCATGTCATCAACAGTAATGGTAATACCTAAAAGTTTATTAACATCTTCTGGAACAAATTCAACTACTTTAGGTGTTTTATCGATAACATCATGTCTTATACATCCGGAAAGAATTGTTGCACCAGCATACTTTTCTAAAAGATGGCAAGCTCTTTTTAGGGCCATTTCTGTATATTCATAACTAAGTCCTTTACCATATCTGATTGATGCTTCACTTCTAAGATCTAGGTTTGCTGCTGTATAACGGATAGAAACAGGATCAAATATAGCAGCTTCAATTAAAATATCAGTTGTGTCTTGTTCTACTTCTGTGTTTTCACCACCCATGACGCCGGCTATACAAACTGGTCTATTACCATCTGTAATTACGATATCATTACTACTTAAAATTCTTCTTTTTCCATCAAGAGTAATTACTTCTTCCTTATCTTTAGCATCTCTTACTAGAATATGATTTCCTAATCTATTCTTATCGAAAAAATGTAGTGGCTGACCAAATTCAAGCATTACATAGTTTGAAATATCAACAACATTATTAATAGGTCTCATACCAGCTGCAAGAAGACGTTTTTTGATGAATTCTGGACTCTCTCCTATCTTCGCATTCTTAACCATCTTAGCTAAATAAAATGGACATTTTTCTGTTTCTACATCTAGAGTAAAATAGTTTTCTACATTATTTTGGTCTTCTTTGAAACTAAGGTCTGGTAGAGTAACTGGTCTATTTAGGATAGCACCTATTTCATAAGCAAAACCAATGTGGTAGTAACAATCATTGTTTCTGTGTTATGAATATCTAGTTCATATAAGGTATCATCTAGTCCTAAATATTTAAGTGGATCTTCTCCAACTGGGGCATCAGCTCCTAGTTCCTCAATACCTTTCGCATATGTTTCGTCATTTTTTTCTTCTAAACCTAGTTCATATAAAGCACAAAGCATTCCGTTAGATTCTACACCACGAATTTTACTTTTCTTAATTTCAAAATCTCCTGGAAGAACTGCTCCTGGTAGTGCTACTATTACTTTTAAACCTTCACGAACATTAGGTGCACCACAAACTATTTGTTCAGTGATATTACCAACGTTTACTTTACAGACATGAAGATGGTCACTATCAGGATGTGCAACACACTCTAATACCTCACCTATTACTAGGTTATTGATATGATTGGTTATAACTTTTTCAACATTAATACCTGATTGGGTAATTTTTACAGCTAATTCTTCCAAGTCTTGGTCACTAATATCAATATAGTCTTTAACCCATTCTAAACTAATCATGTTATTCGCTCTCCTTTCTATCAAAAGTTTTTGTTTCTCTTAAGTCAGTGTTATAAAATACTCTACAGTCGTTAATATTATATTTTAGCATGGCAAGACGTTCTGCTCCAAAGCCGAAGGCAAAACCACTCCATACTTTAGGATCATATCCTGCCATTCTAAGAACATTAGGATGAACTAGTCCTGCTCCAGCTACTGTTATCCAACCAGTGTTTTTACAGATATTACAACCATGTCCTTTGCAATTAAAACAGCTAATATCAACTTCTACAGATGGCTCTGTAAATTGATAATAACTAGGATGGAACCTTGTTTCTACATCATTTCCGAATAAATTTTTACAAATAATGTCTAGTGTACCTTTTAAATCACTTAAACTAATCTCTTTATCAACAAGTAACCCTTCAATTTGCATAAATTGGGAGAATGAGTAGCATCATCATCGTCTCTTCGATAAGTCTTACCTGGACAAATCATTCTAATTGGCGTTTTACCTTCTCCCTTTAACATTGTTCTAACCTGAACTGGTGAGGTTTGACTACGAAGTAAAATTTCTTCTCCTTCGAGATAGAAGGTATCTTGAGCATCACGTGCTGGGTGTCCCTTTGGAATATTTAACATTTCAAAGTTATATTTATCCTCTTCTATTTCAGGACCATCAACAACATCATATCCCATAGACATGAATACCTCTTCTACATCTTCTACAAGCTTTTCTAATATATTTGGAGCACCAGTTACAATATTATAACTAGGTAAACTAATGTCTATTGCTTCACTCCTTAATTTTTCGTTTAAAATAGCTGTTTCAAATTCACTTTTTTTCTCTTCATAAAAATTAGTAAAATTATTTCGTACTTCATTTACTTTTTGTCCAAATTCTTTTTTTCCTTCATTTGGAATATTTTTTATTTCTTGATTAAGTTCTGTAAGCATACCCTTTTTACCAAGATATTTTACTTTTAGTTCATTTAAACTATTCAAATCGGTTACAGTCTCTTTATCTTTTTCGAGTAATTGTTTAACTTCTTCTATCTTCATTTATGTCACTCCTTTATATATTAAAAACAATGTATTAAAAAATAAAAAATAACTATAATTTAAGGACGAATAGTTCGCGGTACCACCTTAATTTATAGTTATCTATACACTTGATATCTTAACGCGATTAACGCTTGTAATTTTACTACAAGACTTGGAAGGTGAATTCATAAATACTCATTGATTATTTTCACCAAACATAATCTCTCTAAAAAATGAGTTTATTTATTACTATTTCTTCTTCATTGCTTTTAATTTATGTATTTATTATAATATGGATGCTGTTTTTTTTCAATACGTTTATTGAAATTTATAAAATGTTATTATTTTCAAAAAATAGTGAAATATTTTTAATTTTCTACTTGTCAGATATAAATTTATATGTTATTATTAAAAAGTCATGGACCCTTAGCTCAGTTGGTTAGAGCATCCGGCTCATAACCGGGCGGTCAAGGTTCAAGTCCTATAGGGTCCACCACTTGCGGGTATGGCGGAATTGGCAGACGCGCTAGACTTAGGATCTAGTGTCCCAGACGTGCAGGTTCAACTCCTGTTACCCGCACCACTAGTAAATCAAAGGAACTTCTTAAGAAGTTCTTTTTTTATTATTATCTTAATATAATTTTATATAGAATGAAAAAGCATTTTATAGACTAATTGTGGTGTTTTAATTGATTTTAAAGGACTGTTATGTTAGTATAGTAGGCAAACTTGAATGCAGAAAAGGAAGAATATTATGAAAAAAGATAGAAAGATAGCTAAGCGTGAGTTAAAAAATAAAAGAAGATTACTTTTAGATTTAGAGAATCAGATTAACAATATTCAAAAAGAGCTAAATAAAGAAAAATATTATAGAAAAAAAGGCATAAAAGCTTTTACCAGTTTTATTGCACCCTATCTTCTAGTTGCTGGCGTAGGTTTTGGGGCAGCATCTTTAACTGGTATGTCCCCTTTTTATACGGGTAATAGAAAATTAGAATTACATACAACAAAGGAAATGGACACTTTAGGAAATATTAGTTATGAAGAAGAATATCTTGGTCATGTAAATGATGAGCATATGAGTAATTATAATCTTGTGCTTTGTTATGGAGAATGGAAAAAATGTGATAATAACTATTTTGAAAGAAGTGTAAAAACCTATCAAGTTGATCCTCTTGCTTATGAAAATGTTGAAGATTTTTTAAAGAGAGATTTAGAAGACATTGAAAAAATATTAGGAGAACCTACTTCAAATAAGATAGAAACTAGGAATAATGTTGCTGAGGAAGAACTAAAGCAAAAAGAAATAATTAAAGTTATTACCTACTCCACTTCTTCAGATAAATATGTTGTAGCCCAGGAAAATTTCTTTGATAACCTTTTCGATACGGCCTTATTTCTTCTTGTTACCGGTATAATTCAATTGTGTTTATATAAAGCCTCTACAGAGCTTGACCTCCCCATCGCTAATCGTAATAGAGCTGTAAGAGAACTAAAAGAATGTAGGAGTAACTTAAATCCGGATGCTAATTATATTAAGCAATTGAAAAAAAGCTTGAAAGCAGAGATGGATAACTATAATAGATTGAGGAAATAACGATGAATGAAGATGAACTAGTAAATGACTTTACAATATTTAAATATTTGCCGCCTAAAGATAATTGCATTCTTTCTAATTTGAAAGGATATGATTTACAGGAATTATTTGCTTTAGAAAATAAATACCAGCTAGAACTTAGGGATAGTATTAATTTAGATTGTGATAATACTTTTGGGCTTGAAATAGAATTTGAGGGAATTAATACTGTTACTACTCGCCTATTATTAGAAAGGTATTTTTCGGAATTATGGCCAGTTCGTTGTGACTCATCACTAGAAAGAGGTGCTGAAATAAACTCACCTATACTAGTTGATAATAAGGCTAATTGGCAAATGTTAAAAAAAATTTGCAATGCGGTTTTAAAGAAAGCTAATAGTATAAATACGAATATTTCTTTTAAAAATGCTGGAGGCCATGTTCATATTGGTTCTCAAATTCTTGGAAGTGATAAAAAGAATTGGTTTAACTTTTTTAAGTTGTGGGCGACTTATGAAAATATTATTTATAGATTTTCATATGGTGAGTTTTTAAATCCTAGACCAAAAATATTTCAATATGCTGCAAGTATGGCAGAGGAATTAAAAAATGATTATAAGTATTTTAAAAAGCCAAGCATTCCACTTTCAGAAGTCTTATTCAAATCGGCGACATGAAAAATAATGCAGTTAATTTTGGACACGTTCATCTTATAAGTGCTGTAAAAAAAGAAGGTAACACAATAGAGTTTCGTTGCCCAAATGGAACGCTTGATCCTGTAATTTGGCAAAACAATGTTAATCTTTTTTCTAAATTATTGTTATACGCCAAAAGTACTAAATTTAATGATGAAATCATAGATACTAGATATAAACATAATAAGAAAAATTATCAGATATACTCATATAATCAAATATACTTAGAACAGGCATTAGAGTTATGTGATATGATTTTGATAATAATCTTGATAAAATATATTTTTTAAGGCAATATTTAAAATCTTTTGAAACAACACTTAGGATCGATAAGTTAATTAAATGTAAAAAGTTCACAAAAAAATAAATCATACTAGATTTATTTTTTATTTGAATGATAATGTTAAAACTTTGTTTTTTTCTTTTGAATCTTCTTGGTTTTCTTCAACAACAGTGTTTTCTGTTGTTTCTAAAATAGCATCACCTAATTCTAATCCCTGCATTTTATTGAAAAAATGAATTTTTTCCATTTCCTCACTAAATTCCATAGAATCTATATTGATATAACTATAAACATCAAATTTCATGTTAGTTGCTTCAGCTTCTTTTTTAGAAACAGGCTTAAATTCGTGATATTCCTTGCCCTCTTCTTTGATATTTACCATATCAAATTTCATATCACAATCATATATACCAATAATAGCTGTAGGAATACCTTCTATTGTTCCTAATTTATAACCATATCCAGTTAAACTATTCAAAGTTTCTACATCTTCTACAGAATATTTATCTTTAAGTTTAGGATAAAAAAGAGTTTGATAATTAATTCCTTTGTCCATAATATTTTTTTTAGGAATATCCTTTATTTCTAGTTCTTCTTGTTTAAAAGATAGTGTCCATAAATATTTATCATCATGATTAGTTAAAGTATTATATTCTCTTCTTTCAGCATCTGTTATTTCATAAAGAATGTCTTTACTTTGAGCTTCATCTATTATATCTTCTTGTATTGATTTGACTTTTGAATAGGATTTAACAATATTATAACCTGGTATTAACATAGCTAAATTTTTCATAGATTTAATTTTTATTAATTGCTCTTCATACTCACTTAATAGGAATGAAAAGTCTTCTTCTCTATAAGGTTTTATTCTATAACCCTTTTTTGCAACATTCAATACTGATGACATTGGCAATCTTTCAAAAAATGCACGTGATATTAAAACACTTGATAATTCTAATAATAAAAAGCCTGATATATATATCATAATTTCTACCTCCTAAAATATAGCTTTTAAATATTCCTTAAAGGAACTAACTTGTTTATATTCTTTGTTTTTATAATTTTTGTCATTTATTTTTCCAGTTATAACTAGTTTTTTTGCGTTACTATAATATGTCGCAGTTAAAACTTTATGATTATTTACTAATAAAGTAATCTTACCATCAATTATTGTTGATGTACCTTTAATTTCTCTATCCTTATCACTATAGATAAAAATACTTGAACCATCTTCTTTGTTTAAACGTATTAAAGTATCATCATCTTTATTATAATACATGCTTTCAAAAGAAAATGATGCTATAAAAGCAAATAGTAATATACTTAATAATGATGCTGAAAATATATAAAATATAATTTTTACTTTTTTCGTAATAATCACCATTTACATTTTAGCAAATTATAGCAAGAAAGTCTACTTACCTATTCCTAGAGAAAGAAAAATGATTACTGTAGTAACCATAATTATTTATCTAACATATTTAATAAATTAATTTTAAACATATCTCTTTCAGGATCTTTTTTAGATATCATAACACCTTTATAAGTTGAAAGTTCAGCTCGATGTCCTTCATCTAAAATACCTTCTGGAGTAATATTAGTAAGTAAAATAATTTTTTTCTCAGTATATACTGTATAATGAAGTCTGATTTCACCATGAACTTTTGTAAATAATTCATCTGTTGGTAACTTTAACTCATATGTTTTAGTTTTAGTCTTTTCATCTTCTCTAATAAGTTCACCAAGAAATTCACCCTTACGTAGTTTTGGATAATAGTCGAATGTTAATTTCTTATAAGCAAGCATATTATACTTTCTTACTGATCTTTCTTTCTTTCTGAAATCATTCTCATCTAAATATTCAAATATATACATATTTTTAGCTTCTGTCATTATAACGCCCCCTAATCGTATTAATGCCCTGTACCTTCAAAGTACACACATTATAGCACATTAATGTTATTTTGTCAAATTTTTTATTTATTTTCTCTTCTATTTAATATTATTTTGACTAATATATGTCAATTTATACTAGTTTTTACTCTTGGTATCATCCATTAGGGAAACTGTTTTGATATTTTTACCATCTACACTAAATACGATGCTTCCGACATCATAGTTATCAAAAATAGAATAACTAATGCTATAAATTACTTCCTCTAAAACTTTATCCTTACTATCATATAAATTAGTATTAAAGTCTAAAAAGAAAACATTTTCTTTTTCACTATAACTATTAAGTTTAGCATTACTATTTAAAAAGCTCATTAAATTAGGTTCATATATATAACTAGTCGTAAGAGAATCAATGATGATTTTGATTTTATCATTTGGATCATTTAGATATTTTGTTACTGGTACATAATAGTTTTTATTATCAATTTCTTCTAAGTAATAAACTACTACCTTATTAATATTATTTCTTTGATGAAGGTTATACTCTTTATTTATTCCTATACTTTTTGTTAAAGGATAAGTTATTTTGGCTTTAGAGTTGGGGTAATTTCCTAAAACTTCACCTTCTACTTGAATGATTATGCCTTTAATATCCTTAAGATCAAAAATACTATAAACAATGCTTTCAAGCATGCTGTTTTCCTTTGACTCTTTAACACCTAATATATTTTTTGAAAAATCTATAGTAACATATCCCTCATCATATACAACGTTTTAACCTTGGTGTCTTTTGGAATTGTTCCACTTAATTCATCTGGGTAATTATTGTTTTGACCGATAGTTAAATTTTTTAATATTGTTTTGATTTGTTTTTCCTTATTATTTTCAGTAATCAAAATCTTACTTTTTACTAAAAGGCCATTTTTATTAAGAAGATAGATATTATTGGTACCTACTCCGGTTACATATTCTAACTCTAAGTTAGTTTGCAAAGTATTTGGTTTAGAAAAATCTTTAATCACATAGATTGTTAAGATAATAAGTAAGGTAGTCGATGCCACTAAGATTTTTTTTAAAGCCTTATCTTTTATCATAAAATCACCTATTAATATATATGAAAAAAATATTATTATATTCCAAATAATATTTCTTAATTAGTATATAACAATGATGGTATTAGTTTATTTTTAATTCTCCCAGTTTAATTAATTCAACAACTGCACTTGCTCTACCATTAACACCTAATTTTTGCATAACATTAGAAATATGATTTCTAACTGTTTTTTCACTGATATTCAGTGACTGAGCGATTTGTTTAGTAGTCATATTTTCAATCAACTTAGAAAATATCTCTTTCTCCCTCATTGTTAATATCTTTTTAGACATTAAAAATACATCCTCTCATACTTTTACTAAGATATTATATGTAGGAATGTATATTTTAGTTACTTCTTTTCAAATTTTACACTTATGTACATTTTATTTTCATATTGTTCTTGAATAAGACGCATGATGTTATTGGCTAAAGCATTATCGTGTTTAGAAGAAATACAAACGGTTGTGATGTTAGAGTTATCTATTTTTACAAAGCAATTTAAGTTGTATTTTTCTTTAATCTTTTTTTCTAAAGATTCTTCTTTTCCTTGTAATTGATTTAGGTATTTTAATTGTTCATATGCGTTGTTTTTTTCTTCTGTTGTTATTTTGTCACTTGTTAATTGGGCTTGTAGCGCGGTCATTTGCTCATTACGTTCTTCTTCTAGACTGACTCGCATGGCTTCTAAGGTAGAATTTTCTTTGACGGTTGTTTTTTTAGTAGATTTTTGAGCGGTAGTTTTTACAGTACTCTCATTTTTGCCTAATAATAATTCATTTGGCATAGTCACATAATAAATTCCTAATACTAGTATTAAACTGAATAAAGTTAAAAACCATAAGTTTTGTTTATTCATGTATATCCTCCTCTATCTATCCTATACTATGTTAAGTAAGAGGAGTTTATGAAAGTTATTTATCTAAATATTCTAAAGCACTTATTAAACCTAATTTTCCATAATCATATGTCAAGGAACCTTGCATATAAGCAATATATGGTTCTCTTAATGGGCCATCACAACTTAATTCAATTGATGAACCTTGAGTAAATGAACCAGATGCCATAACTACTGGATCATCATATCCTGGCATATCCCAGCCTTCAACGACTGAATTAGAATCGATAGCGGAAGATGTTTGAATGCCAGAACAAAATTTTACCATTTTTTCTTTAGAGCCAAAAGTAATATTTTGAACGATGTCTACTCTTTCATCATTGTAACGTGGTTCTACTTCATAACCTAGTGTTTCCATAACTTTACTGGTTAAAATAGCTGTTTTAAGAGCACTACCAACAGCACTTGGGGCCATATATAAACCTTGTAATATTTTTTTATTCATTCCTAGTGATGGTCCTACTTCTAATCCTTCTCCAGGAAGAGTTAATCTTTCACCTACTAAGTCTATTAAATTACTTTTACCAACGACGTAGGCACCATTAGGAGCAATACCACCACCTAAATTTTTTATGAGAGATCCTACTGCTATGTCAGCCCCCACTTCAATTGGTTCTTTATATGATACAAATTCACAATAGCAGTTATCGACCATTACAATGATATTTTCATCTATTTCTTTTATTAGTTTGATTACTTTTTCTACTTTATCAATGCCAATACTTTTTCTAGTAGAGTATCCCTTAGAACGTTGTATTTCAATAACCTTTACTTTATTTTCTTTTAGAAATGAAGAAATACGTTCATAATCAAAATCATTATCGACTAGGTCTATTTGTTCATAGAAGATACCAAAGCTTTTTAGAGAGGAGCTATTTTCTTTTAATCCTATTACTTCATCTAGAGTGTCATAAGGTTTACCAGTGATGGAAAGAAGGGTATCATTTGGTCTTAAAAGAGCAAAAAAGGTTACGCATAAAGCATGGCTTGCTGATATAAATTGACCACGAACAACAGCTTTTTCGGCTTTGAATATACGAGCAAAAATGCGTTCAATCTTATCTCTTCCGAAGTCATTGTAGCCATAACCTGTTGTTTCATTGAAATCACTTTCTACAACACTTTCTTTATGAAAGGCATCAAGTACTTTTTTACTGTTATAAAACTCTATCTCATCTATCTTTTTAAATTCTTGTGAAAGATCATTCTCACATTCTAAAACTAATTTTTCTTTATTCATAAAATCCTCCATCTACTCTGATAACACTTTTATTAATATAGCTTGCATCCTCACTACAAAGGAATGAAACAACTTTGCTACTTCATTTGGTTCAGCAAAGCGATTTAAAAGAATTTTTTTCTTTTCTTCACAACAAAATTCTTCCTCTAAATCTTTATTCATCGATGTATTAATCCACCCTGGAGCAACGGTATTTACTCTTATTGGAGCAAGTTCTACTGCTAGATTATTGGAAAGAGAAATGAGAGCTGCCTTACTACAATCATAGTCAGCACTATAGGTATAGAATGTATCGATGGCATTTGTTGATGAAATATTTACAATACAGCCTGTTTTAGGCATTAATTTATGGGCATGTTTACTGCAAAGAAAAGGACCAACAAGATTAGTACTGTAAACATTCAGAAAATCTTCCTTTGTTTTGTCTAAAAATACACTATCGTTTGCGATAGCAGCATTATTTATAAGGTAGTCTAACTTTTGATATTTTTCAGCTATTTGTTGAAACATATTTTCTACTTCATCTTCTTTTCCAACGTCTGCTTTTATAACTAATGAAGATACACCATAATTTTTATTAATAAACTCTGCTAGATTTTTAGCTTCATTTTCACTATGTAAATAATTAATAACTACATCAATATGTCTTTTAGCAAGCTCTATAACAATTGCTTTTCCAACTCCTTTACTTGCTCCCGTTACTAAGGCTACTTTATTCATTTTTTTCCTCCTTAATTTCTTTCGCTAAATCTGCGACTAATTCTACATTAGGTAATTTTAAGAGATATTTGCTTGGAATTAATAATTTTGATTTTTGTAATCCACTACCACAGATTATATTTGGAATATCTAATAATTTGGGGTCAACATATATGGGCCAAGTAGGCGGAATACATAATGGATTTATACTATTTTCTTCGACCTTCGTTTTTTCTAAAACATAGTTAAGATTTGCTACTGAAACCATCCTAGAATTTGTCTTTTTACGAACTGTTGATGACATATTAAATTTATAACCAACTGGTATTAATAAGGCAACATATTTTTTAATATCTTTTCTTATACATTCAACTATAAGACAGTTGGCACCCTGTTTTCTTGGTATATGATAGTGGTTACATAGACCTATTCCATCAATATACTTGGTATCAATTTCTGCAACATATATTTTTTCTTGTTCTTCTATGGAAAAGTTTTTGTCTATACATTCTAAGACCTTTTCTGCTACTAAGTCTTTGTTATCTAAAAGGATTTGAAAATTTAGATTACCTTCACACATAATTAGCCTCCTATCCTTATTATAATTTTTATTTTTTATCCTGTAAATATTATCTCACTTTACGAAGCAATTTTTGTCTATACTTTTTGTAATTATTTAGATTGTTAAAGGTAATGTAGTCATTGTTTAACTCTTTAACAAGGCTATAGTTTGAAGCATTATCTAATCTACTTACAAAGTTTTCGTAACAAAGAAGGCCTCTTTTTTTATCTTGTTTATATATTTCCAAAAGCTCTAATACCACTAGAAGTGAATACATATAAATATGGGTAGCTTCGCATTTTGCTTTATATATTAAAGATAATAAATCTGTATTAGAATTACTATTCGTTTTTTCGTATAAGTTATATTCCTGTGCCATTTTAGTAAATTCTTGGATACTTTTTATTGATTGTATATCATTTCTTAAACATACACCAGAGACAATGGTCTTCTTTTCAACACTACTAAATGTATCTGTGATTAAGCCTATGGCATCGTCTTTATAAACTTCCTCTTCTATTAGATAAGAATCCATTAATAATTCATACCACATTGATTCAACTTCACCTACTATGTCATTGTCATTAAGAGTTCTAATAGGATTAATACAGTTCCGATAATTATGACCTGCTTCATGAGCTATATCTAAAATTTCTGAAATGTTATTGCATTTTTCGATAATTACGTGACGGTCGTTATTGTAGGAGTTATATAAAAATACGGAGTCTATTGTATCTGAAAATAAAATATGATTTTTATTATCAATAAATAGATTTTTAAAATATAAGTAATGCTCTTTAGTTAATTTTGACTGAATCATATCACCAACAAGTTCTATTTTTTCTTTATCGGTAAAATTTGTTTGGCTTAATATTAATTTATCAGGCATAGTTTCTTCTTTTTGAATTATGTCCTGTAAGGAAAGAATTATTTGTTTATCAATATAGTTTATTTCCTCTTCATAGGCATATTCTTCTCTAATTATTTTTAGAAGTTCCTTATTACTCTGCTTGATATCTTCGCCATTTGGAGCCGTTAAAATCTCAAATAATAAGTTATAGTATTCTCTAGTTTCATTATAATTTCTACTATTTTTAATTGATAAATGATCTTTGTTATTAGAAAACTGTTTTTCTAAATTATAATATATTTTTCTTGTTTCAATTATTTCTTTTTTATCCCATCCGTACTGCATCATAAAAACCTCTTGCCTAGTATTATGTCATAAGTCTTTTTCTTTTCAAGTTAAACAAAATAAAAAGAGCTCAATTAAGCTCTTGAAACATATTTACCATCTTTTGTAGAAATTAATATTTCTTCATCTTGATTAATGAATAATGGTACTTTTACAACCAAACCAGTTTCAACTTCAGCGTCTTTCATAGCACTGTTTGTTGTGTTTCCTTTAACTGCTGCTTCAGTTCTAACAACCTTCATAACTACTTTATCAGGTAAAGTTATACCTAAAACTTCATCACCATAGAACATCATAATTACTTCTAAGTTTTCTTTTAAGAATTTTGATTCATATTCTACTAATGACTTATCTAGTTCGATTTGTTCATATGTAGTCATATTCATGAAATAATAAGTTCCATTCATTTCATATAAGAACTGCATATTTTTCTTTTCAATTCTAGCTAACGCAACTTTTTCACTGCATTAAATGTTTTTTCAATAATTGAACCAGTTCTTAGGTTTTTTAGTTTAGTTTTAACTATTGCTGCTCCTTTACCAGGTTTAACGTGTTGAAATTCCAAAATAGTATAAATGGCATTATCAACTTCAATAGTTACTCCTACTTTAAAATCATTTGAGTTAGTCATATTTATCCTCCATAACCAAAAAATAAGATATTATCTTATTTTATTTCTTTTCCTTATGTGTTGTGTGTTTTCTACATCTAGAACAATATTTGCTGATTTCTAGTTTATCACTATTTTTTACATTTCTTTCTTCACGATAATTTTCTTCACCACAAACACTGCACTTTAGTGTTTTATTTTGTCTATTTCCAACTTTCTTTGCCACGAAAAACACCTCCTTACACGAAACGTCTGTATACATTATAGCAAAGTATTATCTATATTGCAAAGTTTTTTTAGTTTTTTTTGCTTTTTAGGGATATAATTCAAAGTATTTTGCTGATATTTTCTTAGTTATGTGTAGGTTAACTAGGCTATTGTAGTCTGTTTGACTATTAGGGTGAGATGAGTCTGGACTAGTTACGACAATAGACATTTTAGGATTTGTCGTTGGAGCATAACCAATAAAAGCAGTAGAAATAGTTTCGGTATCAATTATACCATCATTATCAGTATCTAAAAAGCTTTGAGAGGTACCTGTTTTACCAGAAGGATCATGACTTTTGTCAATATAATTTTTTCCTAAACCATAGCTGGACATAGTAACAGCGTGAAGGCCTTCTTTTACTCGATTAAAATATTCTTCTTTGGTATCGATACAATTTAATCTTTCTGGAGTAATTGTCTTTTGTAATTTTCCTATTTCATTAGTGGCACTTGATGAGCGTACTTCTTTTAATAAGTGGGGTTTTAATCTATTTCCACCATTAGCGATAGTTGAGACATATTGCGATAATTGTACAGGTGTATAGGTTTCAAATTGTCCCATAACAAAGTCTAGTAAAAGGCCAGGTGTTTCATCCTTACTAGTATAACCAGTACTTTCTAAAGGTAAATCTATTCCTGTTTTTACACCTAAGCCAAAGGAATGATACATATTACGATATTTTGAAAAAGCATCATTATATATTTTAAACGGCATGTTATATGTATAGTTTGCTCCAGCGACTCTCATAGCTGTTTTAAACTGATAAACATTGCTTGATAGAGCTAAGGCATCTATATCATTTATATATCCTAAGTTACGCCAAGAACACTTTTTGGGAGTTGAGGCAATTTTTACACATTCATCCATCATATACTCTCCTATTTTTATAGCATTATTATTATATCCTACTAACATAGAGGCTGCTTTTACAACAGAGCCTGGGGTCATGGGAGATGTTAACATAGCGGGAGTATAATCATGTGCTACCCACTTACCATCTTCCCACTCTACTTTTTTTCCAGCCATTGCTAAAACTTCTCCAGTATTAGGATCTTGAATCATGACAAAGCTATGATCATAATAATTAGTATTAGGCTCACTTTTAGCTTTTATTATCTCCTCACTTAAAATGTTTTCTATTTGCTGCTGCAGATTGATATCTATGGTTAAAACGATGTCATTTCCTCTTCTACCACTACTAATTAATTTTAAACTATGTCTATTTATGACCTGATATTTATCTTTTGTTCCTTTTAAATATCCTTCGTATTGTTTTTCAAGATAACTAAGTCCTACTCTATCATCTAGTGAATAACCTTTACTTAGGTAGTACTTACGATTTCTTTTGGTATACCTTGAGTAGAAGTCGAAACTGTTCCTAAAATACTTTTAAAGGTATCTCCATATGGATAAACTCGTTCCCAGTCTTCCTCAACGTTAAAACCTTTTAACTCATTATCGTGTTCTAAAATATAAGCATATTCTTCTTCACTGACATCACTATTTTTTATTATTTTCTTTTCATAAGTGTATCCTTTATTCATCAAATAATAAATATATGCCGTTTTATTATCTAGTTCAGTAAAACTATTAAGTTCTTCATCCGT
>ERZ859980.806-NODE-806-length-16160-cov-2.377398_pt1 | contig 16160 bp, 13 predicted proteins | sample MGYA00509984_ERZ859980 | MGnify/ENA primary metagenome ERZ859980 (study PRJEB30046, sample SAMN00715173) | human gut metagenome | study: EMG produced TPA metagenomics assembly of the A metagenome-wide association study of gut microbiota in type 2... | reverse complement strand
ATCTTTCCTTCCTATCATGTCAAGCCTAAAGTTTTTATTATAGGCCTTTTATTGATTTTCTACTGCTTTCTCTATGACAAAAGTCTCATCTGTAAGCTCTGATCTTCCTGAAACTGTCCACGCAGTGTAAAGGTCTTCGTCGTCGCTGCATTCTTTTTGATTCCCCTGGCTGTCATGCAGCTATGTGTACCCTCGATCACAACCGCCACATCTTCACTTTCCAAGATCTCCTGCATAATATCTGCAATATCCGTACCAATACGTTCCTGCAGCTGAAGGCGTTTTGCCACCATATCCGCAATACGTGCGATCTTGCTAAGTCCGATCACCTTTTCCTTTGGAATATACGCAACGGTCACTTTCATATCGTACATTAGAGCAAGATGGTGTTCACAATAACTAAAAATATCAATATCCCGAACGATCACCATATCTCTGGAAGCCGATCCAAATTCCATACGATCGGTAAATGTTTTATTAAACATTTGCGCAATCTCATGATTTGTATAGTTCATTCCCTCAAACACTTCTTCATACATGCGGGCCACACGATCCGGTGTTTCTTTTAATCCTTCACGATCCGGATCATCTCCCAATGCTTCCAATATACCTCGAACATGCACCTTAATCGCTTCTGTATCTATTGCCATAATGCCATCTTCCTTTCTTAAACTCCACGTTTATCCGGATCCCAGATAAACTTGTGCAACTGCAATTGAATCCGTACTCCATTCCATCGTTTTTCACGAAGAAAATCAACCATTTCAGCCGGTTCGATCCTGCCAAATACCGGACTTAATATTACCATGCAGCGCTGCTCCAGATGATACTCTCTCGTCACCTCATAGGCCCTTTCCAGATCACTCCGTCCGGACACAACAAACTTCACCGTATCCTGCTTTACAACCTCTGCAAAATTATCCATACACATCTTTGTTTCCATGCCGCTTCCCGCCAATTTGTAGTCTATCGTAAATGACGGTGGCCGCTTCATTTGACGAAACGCTGTTAATGAAACACTGCCATTTGTCTCGATCTCCACCTCTAAACTCTCTTCTCGAGACAGCCTTTCTAACAATACATCAATATTTTTTGCAATCATCGGTTCACCACCGGTAAGTGTCACCCGACTGATCCCTGATTGCAGCAGACGCTCACAGATTTCCTCTTCCGTCATCACCGTACACGGCGCATCTGCTTCATAGGCCCAAGCTGTATCACAATACGTACAGCGCAAGTTACATCCCTTTAGCCGCACAAAATTAGATAACTCTCCGGCGAATCGACCTTCCCCATTAATGCTTTCAAAGATTTCTACCACTTCAAAATCTGCCATACTACCTCTTACATTCCTTTCCCGACCTGCAGGCTGTCATGCACAACTTCTGCACGAGGTCACCTCTCACATCACTTTAGACAAAGCGATCCGCACTGTCACCTCTCGCATCGCTTCAGACAAAGCAGGCCGCACTGTCACCTCTCGCATCGCTTCTGACAAAGCAAGCTGCACTGCCACCTCTCACATCACTTTAGGCAAAGTAAACTGCACTGTTATTCGGTGTCTCATATACTTCTACTTTCGCCACCGGATAACCTTTCAATGTAAACAATTCATAAAAATATCTGGCAAAATTTTCAGCGGTTGGACGAAACGGCATCTCAACCACCTGAAATTGTTCTTCCTGCATTGCTTTCATCGTACTCTCACGCAAAGATCCCTGTTCAATGATCAGCACATGATCCAACGCATCCAATTCCGTCCGCAAATCTTTTTTTAACTCTGCAAAATCAACACACATGCCTTTTTGCTGCCGATCTTCTCTTAGCGTCTCTGACTGCACCGTCAGCAGTACTCTCCAACGATGCCCATGCAAATTACCGCATTTCCCATCGTATCCGGCAAGAAAATGTGCCGAGTCAAAACTATGTTCTGTCGTCAATTGATACATGCATTCCCTCCAATTTTCTATTAACATCCAAAGTGAGACTTTGCTTAACATCCAAAACCCCTCTTTGCTTTACATCACGCTACCTGACTGCAAACCTTCCAATAAAATAAAAAGGCAGACCTACGGTCTGCCCAAAAACAATCTCTGTTCCATGCAGTCCGAGTTTTATTTATAGACAGGATGGTACAAATGAACTGTCTGTATGAACCCATGCATAAATCACATTTATCCACGGCAATAAATTATATTATCCTATTTTTCATTTATCGTCAAGTATATTTGTGCTACGAATTATTCTTCGGATCGGCAGCACAAAAGAAGGCGAAACAGATAATTCGTCAACACCCATTTTAAGAAACGTTTCCGTCAATGATGTATCCGCTCCCAATTCCCCACAAATTCCGACCCAACAACCACCTTTATGTCCATTCGTAATTGTTGTCTGAATCATTTTAAGTATTGCCGGATGATGGGAATCATAGAACGAATCCAATTTCATATTCTGACGATCAATCGCCAGAGTATACTGTGTCAAATCATTCGTGCCGATACTGAAAAAATCAACATGTTGAGCTAATTCTTCGCTCATCATCACTGCTGCCGGTGTCTCAATCATGATACCCTGTTCAAAATTGCCATAAGAAATACCCTGTTCATCCAATTCCCTCTTGACAGAATCTACAATTTCTCGGATACGACACACTTCTTCCACAGAAATGATCATCGGGTACATTATCGCAATCTCTCCATACGCACTTGCCCGTATCAAAGCACGAAGCTGTGTTCGAAAGATTTCCGGGCGTTCCAAGCAAATGCGTATAGCACGAAATCCCATTGCCGGATTATCTTCCTTATCCAGCTTAAAATAATCAACCTGCTTATCTGCACCAATATCTAACGTACGAACAACGACTTTCTTACCGGCCATCATTTCAGCAACTCGTTTATATGCCAAAAACTGAGTTTCTTCATCCGGATAATCCTCTGCCTCCAGATATAAGAATTCACTGCGGAACAACCCAATACCTGCTGCATCATTTGCAAGCACATTTGCAACATCTCCAACCCCGGCAATATTAGCATAGAGCTTAATCCTTTTGCCATCTAAGGTAATATCTTCTTGTCCTTTAAGTTCAGACAAAAGAGCTCTAGCTTCTTGCTCTTCCTGCTGCTGTCTACGGTAGAATGCCAATATTTCCTCATCAGGTTCGATGATCAACTGACCTTCTTTGCCATCTACAATCGCTAACTTGCCATTCCACTCCGGTTGTATATCAACATCAATCAATGCCGGAATATTCATTGTTCGAGCCAAAATCGCCGTATGTGAGTTGGCAGATCCATATTTTGTAACAAAAGCTAACAGTTTTTCCTTGTCCATTTGAACCGTTTCGCTCGGTGCCAGATCATCAGCAACAACTATAACCGGATCATCACCCAGCGTACCCTTATCATCCTGCTCATTCAATACGCTGATCAAACGCTCGGTAATATCCTTAACGTCAGCCGCTCTTGCCTTAAAATATTCATCATCCATTTGCGAAAACATTTCTGCAAAATTATCACCGGTTACAGCCACCGCATACTCCGCATTAACCTCTTGTGTTTCGATCATGTTGATAATAGAGGACACATAATCATCATCTTCCAGCATCATCATATGCACCTCAAACACAGCAGCATTTGCCTCGCCGACTTCCTGCAACGCTTTATCATACAACTGCTTCAATTGTTCGGATGCTTTTTGACTTGCCATCTGATACCGCTCTTTTTCCTTGGCAACATCCTCCACTCTTTGGCGTTTCACCTGTTGCTTTTCCTTTTGATAGAATAAAATATCGCCAATCGCAATCCCCTTAAAGATCGATTTTCCATTATATTTTTTCATAACAGCCTCCATTCTATCGTAACATACCTACAGTGTCTCTTCAAAAAACTTCTGCATCCCCTGAAATGCTGCCTCCTCATCGCCGCCTTCAATCTCTACAACAACTTCATCGCCACACTTTACACCAAGCGTCATGATTGCCATCAATTTACCGGCTTCTACTTTTTTCCCTGCCTTAGTAAGGGTAATCTTCGAGTCGTATTTTTTGACTTCTTTTACAAGCATTCCTGCCGGTCTCGCATGAATTCCTACTGCATCTGTAATAACATAACTAAATGACTTCATCTTTCATCTCCATTTCTACACACAATCACATTATTAACAAAATATGTGTCATGTGTCCAAGCATAAACCTATAATAACAACTTCCATTTTTTTAAGAAAATAATACTCCTGTTTTCTGCGATCAAATTTTTACTTCATACTACACATCCAACTCACCACTAGTCACACGACATATATGCATCGCTAAATATCCGATTTCTGCATCTTCAAATGTACAGTTGACCATTTTAGCAATCTCATCACAAATAGTCTTTGCCATATTAAACTCACTCGGATATTTCACACTCATATAGTCGTTCAGACTCATCTTGAGCTTCTCTCCCTTGATCGCACGAACAATCATATACCGCACATGATTCATCAATCGATTATAGGACAATGACAGAACGTCAATTTTTTTATCCATGGCTTCTTCCACAATTTGGACGCAGGCACGCACTGCACGTGCAATCTGTATCGCATCTGACACGTTTTCATTGTCGATAGCTGAATGCACATGCAATGCAATATATCCCACTTCATCATCACCAATTGAAATGCGGTATTTCTTTTGTAATATCGGAATAATACAAGCAGCAACTTTATACTCCATATGAAACAGTAAACGAATATCCTCTGTGAGCGGATTACTGATCTGCTCCTTCTTTTTGATTCGTTCTACAGCATAATAAATATGATCTGCTAACGGAAAAAGAATGCTTCGGTCAATCGTTCCAAACACACTTTCAGCCTGATCAAGTACCTGATTGGCAATTTCCAAAATCTCCGGATCTATCGATTTAATGATAGTATCAGCACCACCACGATCTTTATATTCCTGTAAATAATACACGCTGGCTCCCATTGCGGAATCGATCGTTTCGCTAATCTTTTTGCCAAATCCAATTCCTTTGCCAAGCAGTAAACATTGTGCATTGTTGCCCTGTTCCACCGCAAGTACAGCGTTATGATTTAACACCTTTGTCACTCTATACATAATTATTCCTCATAAAAATCAACAGCGAATAACTCCTCTCCTGATTTTATTTCTCCCTCCCTTAATAAACGTACCTTTTGGTTATCCTCTAGTTCCGTACACAGTACCGGAGATACGATTGACGGTGCGTGCTCTTGCAGATAATCAATATCCAGTTTCATCAATGGATCACCCTTCTTTACCTGCTGACCATTCTCGACAAACACTTCAAATCCTTTACCATCCAATTTTACTGTGTCTATACCAACGTGTATCAATAAGCTCAAACCGGAATCTGTCGTAAAGCCAATTGCATGCTTGGTATCAAACACAAACGCAACCTCTCCATCTTCCGGTGCCTTAACGATCGCATCCGTTGGGGTTACAACCGCACCATCACCCATCATCCGATCCGCAAAAGCTTCATCCGGCGCCGTAGACAGATCTGCTGCAACACCTGTGATCGGACTGGATACAATAACGGTTTTTACTACATTTCCTTTAATTTCCTGACTCTGCGTGGCATCATCTGACCTGAACGCATCTCATTATCATTAGTATATATAATATCCGGTGCTGTTTCAAGATACTCTTCCAAATTAGACTTGATCACGGTAACATTTGGTCCATATATGATCTGGACTCCATTTCCTTTATGGATCACTCCGCTGGCTCCTGTCGATTTAAGCAGAACATCATCAACCAAATCTGCACTTGCAACAGTACAGCGAAGGCGGGTCGCACAGCAGTCAACACTTTCAATGTTATTCTTACCGCCAAGACCTCTCGTGATCATTGCACTAAGTGCATCCCCCGATGATATATTTCCGTCATCACCTTTTGCGGAACGTTTGGCATTAACATCTGCTTTCGTATACAATTTCACTTCCTGTGTATCATCCTCTCGACCAGGTGTTTTTAAATTCAATTTTTTGATCAAGAAAGTAAAAATCACATAATAAAGAATAAAATAAATGATTCCTACCGGAATGATACGAAGCCAGCTTGTCTTATCATTTCCCTGTAAAATACCAAACAGGAACAGATCCAAAAATCCACCCGAGAAAGTAAGTCCCACAGCGATATTTAATATATGAGCGATCATATATGCAGCACCGGCCAATACAACTTGCACTGCAAACAAAATCGGTGCAACAAACAGAAATGAAAATTCGATCGGTTCAGTAATACCGGTCAACATAGATGTGAGGGCCGCTGAAAATAGTAAGCCTCCCACCTGCTTCTTTTTCTCCGGTTTCGCCGTGCGATACATTGCAAGAGCTGCGCCTGGCAGACCAAAGATCATGAAAATAAATTCACCCGAAAAATATCTTGTTGCATCTGCACTAAAGTGTGAAATATGTGCAGAATCTGCAAGCTGAGCGAAGAAAATATTTTGTCCACCCTGAATCATGTGTCCGGCCACATCAGCGGTTCCGCCAACAGCAGTCTGCCAAAATGGCATATAAAACACATGATGCAATCCAAATGGTATCAATGCCCTTTTGACAACGCCAAAGATCAGCGTTCCCAGATACCCGCTTCCTGTCACCAATCCACCAAGTGCATAAATTCCATTTTGCACAACCGGCCATATATAATACAAAATAATACCGACAAACATATACGTTATAGTGGAAATAATCGGAACAAATCTTGATCCCGCAAAGAATGATAACGCATTCGGCAATATGATCTTATGAAAGCGATTGTGTAATGCAGCTACACCAAGACCAACGATAATACCACCAAATACACCCATCTGCAATGTATTAATTCCACAGACAGAGGCTATGGTTCCCTCTAACACATTTTTCGCAATGGACCCATCTTCCAGGATCTTGCCATTAATATTCAGCATAGCATTGATCGAAATATTCATAACGAAAAATGCGATCACCGCAGATAACGCTGCCACTTCTTTTTCTTTTTTTGCCATTCCGATTGCGACACCCACAGCAAATAACAATGGCAGGTTATCAAACACGGCACTTCCGACCTTGTTCATAATTACAAGCAGCGCATGCAATATTGTTCCATTCCCCAAAATTCCACCTAAATGATACGTTGCAATCGTTGTCTCGTTCGTAAACGAACTACCCAATCCAAGAAGCAGACCGGCAACCGGTAAGATCGCGATTGGGAGCATAAAACTTCTTCCAATTCGCTGCAGCACTTCAAAAATTTTGTCTTTCATCTTTCATCCATCCTTTCTTCCTGTATTTATGCAGTTTGGCATATCTCTCTCGCATAACAGCAAGTACACACTCACCGATAGTATCCGCGGCTAACTATATAATATGCAAAAGAAAAAGGCATCAACTAACATAAATTACCTGTGATTTATGTATAGTTAATGCCTCAATTTCATTCAAATCAAGTAACACACTATTTATATAATATATATACCATGATTTTTTCAATTCGTCAATACTATAATCCACATTTTGGCTATGTATTGTTCAACCTTCACTTTAAGAATTGTATTTACAAACTTTCTACCCTTTCACACTACCAAGTGCCACACCCTGTACGATATGTTTAGAAAGGAGCAGATATACAACGATTACCGGGAAAATCGAGAATGCAATCATCATATACACCTGACCCATATCCTTCTTCAGGAAATCCGCACTACGTAACTGTGCGATCAAGATAGGCAATGTCTTCTTCTTATTTTCTGTCAAGAGCAATGATGGAATGAAGTAATTGTTCCAGCTCTGAACAAATGCGAAGATTGCCTGAACCGCGATCGCAGGTTTCATAATCGGAAGAATCATCATATTGAATGTCTTAAACTCGCCCGCACCATCGATTCGAGACGCTTCTACGATCTCCAACGGAAGGGAAGAATCCATGTACTGTTTCATATAGAAGAATACTACCGGTGCTGCTATGGCTGGAACAATCAATGGAATAAAGGAATCCATCAGATTCCAATCCATCATTAAGCGGTAAAAACCAAGTGCAGTTACCTGTGTAGGAATCATCATGATCATCAAGATGAATGTAAACATAACATTCTTCAACTTGAAATGGTATACATGAATTGCATATGCCGTCATACAAGAAAAGTATGTTGTCAGAACGGCACTGAAAGCAGCGACAATAACACTGTTAAACAAGCCATTCCAAACCGGCTGTGAACTGTGCATCAAATGTACCCAGTTGTTCATAAACTCTCCACTCGGTAAAGCAGAGAATCCTAACTGAATCTGCGCATGTGATCTTGTTGCGTTAACAAACAATACATAAAACCAAAACAGGCACAATATCGAAATGAATATCAAAACAATATATGCAAGAACCCTTCTGGCATGTATTCCTATTCCTGAACTTTTTCTTTCATCCATGAATTATGCCTCCTTTTTCTGTGCAAATGCTTTGAACACGATCAAACTCAATATACCCGTTACGATGAAGAGCAGAACGGATAACGCACCACCCATACCGTAGTTCTTACTGTATAGCTGTTTGTTCAAATACATGATCAATGTCATCGTTGTATCTGTCGGTCCACCGGTACCGTTTGTCAAGATCTGTGGTACATCGAACATCTGTAAACCACCGATCAAAGATGTGATCAAAACGTATACTAAGATTGGACGCAACAACGGCATCGTGATTCGGAAAAATACCTGTGTCGATGTCGCACCATCAACTTCGGCAGCCTCAAACAATGCCGGGTCTATCCCCATCATCCCTGCCATTAACAGAATCGTGGTATTACCAAACCACATCAAAAAGTTCATAAATCCAACCAATCCTCTTGCACTTCCTGCATGAGAAAGGAAAGAATACTTCTCTTTGATCAGACCGGCGTGTAATAAAATTGCATTTACCGGGCCATTGTCAGAGAACAATGCGAAGAATAACATTGCAAACGCTGACGCCATGATCAAGTTTGGTAAATAAATAACGGTTTTGAAAAAACCGGATGCTTTCAATTTTAATCGTGTGTCTGAGAACCATGCACCAAGCAGAAGTGATAATAAGATCTGTGGTAAAATCCCAACACCCACATTATCATTGTGTTTTTCAAATAAATCAATAACTTGCCGCTTTCAAAAAGCGAAGCATAGTTTTCTAAGCCAATATAATTTGGTCCCACCTGTATTAAGCCCATGCTATAATTTTCGAAAAAACTATTATAAATCGTGCTGATAAGTGGGATTAACTGGAAAATAACATATGTAAGAATAAACGGGATCAAAAAAATGTAGCCCCACTTATTATGCTTTTCCACTCTTCCTTTTTTGGGTTTACTCATAAGTGTTACCCTCCCCTTATTTTCAAAAAAAGTGCCTGCCTACAAACGTAAGCAGGCACATTCCTAAACCAGTTTACTTAACAATGTTTGTAACAATTATCCCACAATCTCAGGATGTTTTGTCTTAACTTTGTCGATGAATGTCTGCAATGCAGTATCATAATCTTTTGTATTGCCATCGAAGTAATCCTTCATTGCTGCCTGGAACTCCTCAGCACATGTCTGATCATATGAAGATATATTGCTCATGTCGATGTTGCCAACACCTGCGGAGAAGATCGGAACTGGATTCTGTCCACCGAGTGCCTTATCACCGAAGCTCTTGTCATCCTTTAAGGAATCCATCAACTTGCTGTTGTTAGCGTAGTCATTGTCTTTGCTAACAATGTCTTTCAATACGCTCTCGTCTGTTGTCATCTTCTCGATGATGTCTTTTACAAGGCTCTTGTTGTCTGTGCCATTAGCACCACAGATCCAAGTACCGCCCCAGTAGAAACTCTGAGGACCAGTTGTAAGTGCCCAGCCACCATCTTTAACTACAGAACCATCAAGTGCTACACCATCTTTGTAACCCATGGAGAAGTCGATGAACCAAGCTGGTCCAAAGTAAGCGAATACGTTACTGCTCTTCATGAAGCCTTCGCTCCAGTCAGATCCCCACAACTCATGTGTTGTAGTCTCGCCGTTGTCTACCATTTCCTTAGACATATCTACCCATGCCTTGATGTTCTCATCTACGTTAATCTTCTTATTCTCTACCCACTTAGATGTTACGTTGTTAGAGAATACACGATATGTATCGTTTACAGATGCTGTTGTAAGGTATCCAGCGTCTTTTAACTTCTTAGATGCTGCCTTGAAAGAATCCCAATCTTTGAACAGCTCCTGAATCTTCTCAGGATCATCTGTCTTGAATACTTTCTTAGCAATGTCGCGTCTGTAGATCATACCTGCCGGGCAAGCCTGCCAAGAAGCACCCTTTAACGCTCCTTTAGAATCTGTTACGATATCCTGTGTGTACTTGTACTGGTTAGCAAGTGCATCTTTGGATACGCCAAGATCATTTACAACATCCAGTGTGTAATTTGTATCTACATACTTCAATGCGTAATCTGCCTCAACAAGGAAAAGATCGATCTTGTCATCAGCTGCTGCGGAATCCTGCTTCTTAAGAGCTTCATCCAATGCGTTCTGATATGCATTATCATCAGATGGTGTGATTGTCCACTTAACTGTAACGTCGCCAATCTTACCTTCTGTATCACTAACCTTCTCATATCCTGGATAGTGATCTGTCATACGGCTCTTGAACTCCTCGTTCCATACACGGATGTTAAGAACTTTTCCACCGTCAGAAACTGTAACTTTTTTAGCTTCTTTTGATGAATCCTTCTTAGTGTCACTGCCGCCGCAACCAGTCAGCATGGTTGCTGCCATTGCTGTACATAACAGCACGCTTAAAAGTTTCTTTCTCATAAAAAAACCTCCTCTAATAAGAAATTGTTTGCTTCTATATTTTTACTGCAATGAACTGCAGTAGAAATATCAATATGCTGTTCATAATTTTATGAACATTTTCAAGCTACGTTTACGAAATCGTTTTACTAAATCGTTTTCGTAAGATGATTATATAACAACATGAACAAATTTACAAGTATTTTTTTGAATTTTTTGTGAATTTTTGTGAAAAACATACAAAATGCACAAAAACCTGCTTATATCCGACATTTGACAAATCTCCGCAAAACACCGATTTTGCGGAGATTTTGCACCCATTTATTGTATAAAAACATTAAATTTCGAACAATCTTTTTTATTCAGATTTCATAATTCAAAAACTGTTCACATCTTACTCTCCAATCAAAACAAAAAAAGAGAGCACCGACCAACAATTGTCTTTGGTACTCTCTTACATAATTCAAAATCTCTTTACATAAAGATTCCTTATGCGCGAAGCATTGTTGATAATCCGCCAACTGACATGCTGAATACAACAGCAAGGATGGTCAGGATAAGATAAATAACACCGATCACAATTCCGATGATCGCACAGATCTTACCAGCCTTAGCGTAGCTGCTCTCAAATCCATCTAACTCTACTGCCTTACCATGAAGCACTAATGCAACAATACTGCAGATAACTCCAACAATGCCATAGCAAAAGCAAAATACGATACCACAAATACCTAATATCAGACACGCAATGGAATATCCTCTTCCCGGCGAATTATTTCCCTGATAATTATACTGTGGCTGGCCATTATATCCATTGTTCTGGTAGCTGTTATTTTGATAGCCGCCATTCTGTAGCCGCCATTCTGATAGCCACCATTCTGATAACTGCCATTGTTGGCGTTCGTCCACCCCTGTGGGTCATTTCCTGCATTGCCATTTTGAAAACTCTGATTTTCGTTTTGATTGTTATCCATTGTAATCCTCCTCAACTTTGTATATGTACTACCTCTACATTGTATGACATAACGCCCTGCTAATAGAAGTCCATAAGCCTAAGCACCCTGTCTCTACATTGCATTTCAAAGCTATATTCGATAGCCCGGAACAAACAGCTTTAACAAATATTGCACGATCAGCACCACGATGGCGATATATAATGCTGCATCCCGGAATTTCATTCCATTGATCTGCCTGTCAAAACGAGCCGCCACACGCTGCACAGTCTGACTGATAAAAAACAATAGATACCATACTGCACCATATACCGCAAATGCATTGTAATATACTGCCTGCAGTACTCTTCCATGTAACAGAGACCATATTGCTCTTGTTCCACCACAGCCCGGGCAGGGGATTCCAAAATACAGCTTCATTTTGCATTGCAATAACCGGTCGTTACCGGTTACATGCGCAATATAAAATGCTGCAATATATACAAGCCCCACACCAAGAACACACCATATGCTGATCCAGTACAAAATATGCTCCGTCTGCTTACAGCCAAACGCCCGCAGCCGTTCCCATACTGATTCTAACATAGGATCTGCTCCTTTCCCTCTTTCGTGTATTTCGTCAAATCTGTCTATTTGAATGATTATACCAAAAAACAGGGCTGTTCGTCAAACATGGACGACACAGCTCCCGTTTTCTTTGGTCAATTTACTGCATAAATTATTTGGTCAGTTTCATCGATTTCTTATATCCGGTCTTGGCATTGAACAGCTTCTTGTATGCTTTCAGCTTTTTCTTGCCACAGGATATCTTCGCTTTTTTGTAAATGCCCTTGATCGCATTTTTGCCCACTTTTTTCAATGTGGTTGTCTTGATCGTTATCTTTTTGAGTGCCTTAGCCTTGGAAAATGCCTTCTTTCCGATGGAAACAACATTCTTGCCAATGGTTACTTTCTTTAATTTGCTACATCCGGCAAATGCCTTTGCAGAAATATCCGTAACACGGAAGGAATATGCGACACCATTCGCTTTTACTTTTACCGTCGCCGGTATTGCCGCAGATTTGATCTTTTTATTGGCTGCCTTGCGGTAGCTGACCGTCTTCTTGGATGCATCTGTCACAACATAAGATGCTCCCTTTACCTTGAAAGAATATCCTTTACGGACAGACGGTGTTTTGATTGGCTGCGGCTTCGTTGTTGGTGTCGTTGTCGGGGCTGCAGGACTTGGTGACGGAGTGCTGATATCCGGTACCACATCCTCTGTCAGATCTTTTGGAAGTTCTTCTTCCGGCAGACCGGTTTCTGTACCTTTCTTTGGAGTCACATTAATCTCATCACTATTGTAAATGGAGCCGATCACTGCAATTGCATCCACGGCAAGACTGCCGCTTGCAACCTCGATCGTTACGGTATGCTCGCTGTCTTCCAGTCCACTCACCTGATATGCAGTACACATATTATCTGCGTTCCACAATGCGTCACCTTTCTTGTAGGACTGTCCATCTACCGTCACATTCACGGTTCCTCCTGTGGATTTATTGTATCCTAACACTTCCAAACCGGTTCCGTTAAAGGTATACGTAATGGATGCGCCTGTGCCCGTACTATTGGAAACACTTCTCTGATATACAAACATTCCCTGATTTGCACAAGTACGAGACCACTTGTTGTTATATACCAATTTTGCATTTTTCTGTGGTGTCAGATCATAGGTTTCCATATTGTCAATATATTCTCTGTAATATGGCGCATATCCTTTGATCTTCGTTACTGCCAGATTGTCAAATCTTGTATAGGAATTACCGCAGCCGATCGCAACACGTCCTGAAGTGATCGGATTGCTGTCCTCATATGTTGCGACTAAAGTATCGTTGATATATGCTTTGATCACATTACCCTCGCCACGGAGTTTGAGCTGGAACCAAGTCCCCGGTGTTACCTGACTTGCATCTACCGAACCGGACGCAAGCTCTGTACCCTTAGAAGATGTAGAACCCATTTTCGCACGATACAGTATCCAGCTTCCATCATCATTGACTTTCAAAGAATATCCTGCATTGTTCGAAAGATTGTGTGTTCTTCCGGTCTGTCTGATACCAATCTGCGCATACTGCTTATCTGCTGCACGCTCAAATAATACATCAATAGCTGCCGTATAGTTCGTCCAGCGGTAGTCTCCCACTAACGTGACAGGATCTCCGCTATTCCAAGCACTTCCGACACCTGTTGACTTCTTATCCAACTGCTGGCGAAGCACATGATTGCCGGATCCACTCTTATAGACCTCAAAAGCACCATTCAACGTATGAGTATAGCGTGCCATCGCACCTTTTTCTCCACCACGTGATGCAATGTAATCTTCCTTCTCTCCGGTAAAGCCGCCTTTGCCATCAAGAACAGGAACGGTCTTGCCGGTATACTCAAAATCATCCGCATACAGATAGCCATCCTCTGTGTCCTGAACGTCTCCGGTTGCATCTGTGTCAAGTACGGTACGCTCACCCTCTACCGGCATTGCCTCTGTGTGTTCTTTGCTGTCTGAAACATCTAAAGAGGTAACCGTAACTGCAGAATTTGGTTTTACCGCAAAGGAATATACACCATTGCTGTCCGCAGATAATTCCTGAATACATTTCATATAATTTTCATTAAATGCACCCTCGTCTGCTGCTCTCGTCTCCCAAAGTTCTAACTTCCGATCTGCTTTCAACTTCATATTCTTCGTCTGCAGTGTATATGTCATTGGATACTCACTGTCATTAACGATCACCGTTGAGAAATTATCTTTCGTCGGTGCTGCCAGAGTCATATAGTTTTCTCCACCGCCACGGCCGTCAACTGCATTGCTGGTTGTTCCTTGTACAGCAGATGCCTTGCTGGCCGATGCAACACCACGCCAAATGCCGGCAGTATTTGTTTCATTTTCCCAGCCGGTCACTGCAAACTTGCTGATATGTGCCAAAATCAACAATCCGGCATCATAATGCATCCATCCTGACCAAGGATCTCTGGCACTTACTAACTCCTTAAAGGAGTACTGTGCGCCTTCATAATAAGAACCGATCACAGGCTGATAGATCACATGACCTCGACGTGACTCGACAAAGCTCTTGATCACGGTATTGCCCATTTCCAATGCACTGCCGGAGCCACCGATACCAGTACCCTCTACCGTCGGCGCTTTATCTGTCGTAGATGGACGGAACGCTGAATTTGAGAACGTTGCCTGCTCCTCGCTGTTCCATACTTCCTTGTCCACTTCCTCTGCCAGCCACTTCATCGCATTATTTTCATCATCCGCTGTCTTATAATGGTATCCGACAACATCCACTGCATTCATAAACTCTTTGTCATCCTTTAACTTGTTGGCAACATCGCTGCTGACAACATTTGCCTCGTCGGATACAACAAGCTTAATCTTTTTGAATAAAGCAAGTGCTTTCTCATCCGCGATCGTCTTAGTGCTTTCCGCCGCGATCCACTTGGCAAATTTCTTAGTGTAAGCAACATCGCCTGCACCACCCCATTCTTCGTTCGTATTTGGATTAATATAGTCTACCATATAGCCATATTTCTCATAAGCATCCAAAATACTCTGTTTATACCAGATATACTTATCTTCATCTGTTTTCACCCAAGAAGGTGTACGCCAAGTCAGAATGCTGACCTTCAAATTCGGATTGATCTTCTTAGCATCTGCTGCCAGCTGCCAGCCAGGATTACGAAGCACATTGGCTTTCTCGCCCTTTGTTCTCTTGGTTGCACTCTCTGATCCGGTCGAGTTGTTGCGATCATTACCCATTTCCAATTTCACATGTGTAAAAATCGGATACTCGCCTCCGAATAAATACTGCATTAATTTTGCATATGCCTCCGGATTCTGTGATTTGTAATCCATCAACAGATCACTTGTAGAATTGGCACTAAGCATACCAAATCCCTTATACGTAAGTCCATTCACATTGTCTGCCTTGATATCATTGCCATTAATCACAATGCTTCCCGTTTTTGTTTCCACTGCTGCCCCTTTCCGGGAAGATGTACTTGCCCCGCTGATCCCGACATTCCCCGTCAAAACCATGGAAAGGCTGAGTAAACATACTCCCGCACGTTTCAGTAATTTTCTCACCATATTCTCCTCCTTTTTACCTACGCAAAAATTATGTTGCTGCTTGTATTATAAGTAAAGTCGCAAAGATCCGGCAATCTAAAATAATTGTTAAATCCCAGTGATATGAACATTTTGATGCATTTTCCTATCAATCGGGTAGGAGGTAGATAATTATCTTATCTACCGACCTCCCACACCACCGTACGTCAGACTGTCTAACGATTAAGAAAAATGTTATAATAGAACTACCAAATACAGTATCGTAGGGGGATTCGTTATGGCATATATTGTTTC
>ERZ859980.798-NODE-798-length-16447-cov-9.842850_pt1 | contig 16447 bp, 18 predicted proteins | sample MGYA00509984_ERZ859980 | MGnify/ENA primary metagenome ERZ859980 (study PRJEB30046, sample SAMN00715173) | human gut metagenome | study: EMG produced TPA metagenomics assembly of the A metagenome-wide association study of gut microbiota in type 2... | reverse complement strand
AAGTCAAAATAGAATAATATCAAGCAATAAAGATTAAAGTCGACAATAATCTAACAGACCAAACTGTATAAGCGTGGAATCCGAAAAGCGTTACGAGTAGGAATTATTAAAAGCGAGCATTAAAGGTAAAAATGCCGTGTATAAAAAAATACGTATGTTTAATAATTAATTAATTTTAAAAGTATGAAAGAAAAAGAACTTCAAATTTTATCAGAAGAAGAATTATCCATTCTGAAAGGTGGAAATTATTTTGCAACAAGTTCACAAGTAAGTGGTTTCGAAATGGGAAAAGACTCATGTTGCAATATACACATCAAACTTTAAAATAGTATTATTTAAGTCTAATAGTTGACCATTTTGAGTCGATGAATTATACAAATACAAGATTAGCTTATATAATATTTATCATTAACTAAAAATGTATCAAGATTTTAATTTTAGGATTATGGAAAACTTAGATTATCTATCAGAAGAAGAACTCTTTGATATAAAAGGAGGGTTTGTCGTTTATTCATCATCACAAGTAGCTAGTGTGGAAATGGGTGATAAAGGTTGCTGTAATGTAACTATTGAGATTGGCAAAAAAAAGTAGAATTATAATCTAAAATTAAGTATGGCAAGGATATATCCTTGCCATACTTTTAAAAGAAAAGCATATGATAAAAGATAACATAACAAAGTATACAGTATCTTCTAAGTGGATATTAAGAAAAGATAATCATTATCACACTAAATATACATTATACAATGTTGAAAGTAGGATTATAATGAATATATCTCCTGCATTATATTATATAATAAAGATATTATACTATAATTCACTATCAATGTGCGAATTATCTAACTATTTAAATAAAAATGGAATAGCTTTTGATTTTTCATTATTAAATGACATTATGATAAAGCATAATGCAAAAGATTTGTTTGTAGAATCAAATGTCTCTTTGCATAAGCCACAATATGATTATAATCAAAAAATAAATCAAAATGAGCTAGTTCCAATTTCAACAACACCATTCGATGTTGAATTACACTTTACACATAGTTGCAATTTATGCTGTACTCATTGTTTTCAAAATTCAAGTCGCAATAGTGATAAATCAATTCATTTAAATCCCGAAAAATGGATAGAAATATTTATGCAATTTGAGGAATTAAATATGCACAATGTGATAATTTCTGGAGGAGAACCTATGTTTTATGAAGGTTTTGAAAAAGTTATGACCCGTGTTGTTAACTTACGCCTTAGTTATGTTATTTTAACAAACGGAATGCTAATAACTTCTCAAAACATTCATCTATTCAAACATAAAAATGTCCAACTCACAATTTCTGTCGATGGTCATACATCTGAAATTCATGAAAAAATTAGAGGAAAAAATACGTTTGACAAATTGGATAAAATTCTTGATTTATTGGTGGATAATAATATTAATATTAATATAGCGCATACAGTTAATAAGATTAACCAATCGTATATTGAGGATTTTATACAATATATAAAATCGAAAAGAATTAGAAGTATTTCATTTGGGATTATTGAACCAACGGGAAGAGCAAACCTTAATAGAATGCTTTTATTGACGAAAAATGAAGAAAAGATGGTCTATGAAAAATTCTGTTTTCTTGAAAAGAAATATCAAAATGAACTCTCTATAAATTTTCCTAATCTTTCATATGTTCAAGATGCCCCTGATTACAGTTCTAATAATATAATATATTGTTCTGCTGGCACAAAACGTATTGCAATAAATTCAGCTGGCGAATTGTATCCATGTATCAAAGCATTTAGTTATGACGAATTAAAAATTGGCGATTTAAAAAACACAAATATTATCGACCTATGGTTAGATTCTGCAAAATGGACTAATTATCGTGGAGCAATATCAATTGATCAAGTATTCCAATGCTGTTCATGTGTCTTGAAAAATTCATGTGCACTACGTAATTGTAGGTTAGGAAGTTACTCTAAAGAATTTGGATTGTTTGGTAAACCTTATAATTGTTTAATAGATAAGCTATGAACTATATTTTGATTGTGATAATATTGGCTTTTTTGAATATAACTTTAGCTTTTGGACAGAAAATTGCAGGACAAGTTATAGATTCAAATGGTAATCCTATATCATACGTTAATACAATGCTTCTGAATAAACAGGATTCTTCTTTTATCATAGGAACGGTAACCAATAAAGAAGGACTGTTTTCTATACCTATATCAAATATGGATAGATGGTATATCAATTTTTCATCCATAGGATATAAATCTTCAACTATATCCTCTGATAGTATCGATATTGATAATATTGAAAATTTGATAATCACATTAAGAGAAGATATATTAACATTAGATGGTGTTACAATTACAGGAACACTACCAACAACTCAATTAAAAGGTAATACTCTTGTTACTCATGTTGCTAACAGTGCATTGTCTAAATTAGGTACGGCAAAGAAAGTATTATCAAAGATACCAGGTATAATAGAGCAGAATGGCAGCCTTGAAGTTGTTGGAAAGGGGACTCCACTAATCTACATTAACAGTAAAAAAATCCGTAATGAGGACGAACTATATCAACTCTCCGCTGATAATATTAAAGATATTGAAGTTATCACAAATCCCGGGGCAAAATATGACTCGGAAGTAAATGCTGTTATTCGTATCATTACTCGAAAAACAAATAATGGATTCGGAATCAGCTTGCGGGCGGACAATGAATTTAGTCGTTATTATTCTGGAGGCCAACAGTTGGATGTTAATTTAAGGAAAGACAAATTTGAATTATTCGGAATGGCCAATATCATGGAAAATAAGAAACGGACAACCATAAACTCCGAACAAATCACAAATGTGTCAGACGTATGGACATTAGATAATTCAAATAAAATATTAAGTCGAAACAATGATTATGTAGGAAAAATAGGATTCGCTTGCATGCCGAATGACAAACAATCTTTCGGTATGTCTTATCTTTATGCAAAGAGTAAAGATAGGGAAGTATTTACTAATAACAGTAATGTATATCAAGACGGACATGAGTATGACAAATGGGAGAGTATTGGTAATCTTATGGATAATACTGATCCAAGGCATGAGATGAATGCGTATTATAACGCAACTTTGGGAAAGTTCAATATTGACTTAAATACAGATTATCTATACTCTGAAACGAATTCAGCTAGTAACCAACAGGAAGAGAGTCTGAATTTTGAAAATAGAACCATATCAACTTCCTATACCAAACGTAACAAGTTATTTGCAGAAAAATTAACCGTAAGCTATCCATTTAAAATCGGCGATCTATCCATTGGAGAGGAATACACATTAACCGAAAGGTTTAATCAATTTACCAACCAAGAAGGAATATTAAATAGTAGCATTAACCGTATAAAAGAAAAGAATATGTCACTCTTTGTAGAACAATCATTTCAACTTGGAAAAGTCTCTGTCGATTTAGGAATGCGATATGAGCATATTCAATCTGATTATGCGTCCGACGTAAATAATCAAAGTAAAATGTATGACAACATATTCCCTTCTTTTGCGCTTTCTACTCCATTAGGAGCCACTCGAATATCTTTAGGATATAATATGAAAATGACTAGACCAACATATAGTCAACTTGACGGTAATGTATCATATATAAATCGTTTTCACTATTTGACAGGAAACCCTTTCCTTCAACCGGTTAAACATTCTAACGTTACGGCTACGATAGCGTACAAATGGTTCTATTTTATGGCCAATTTTACACACTCAAAGGATGAAATTATTTATTTTTCCCAGCCATTAGATACAGACCCCAAAATATCTATAGTATCATATAAAAATTTTGATAAATTAGATAAGCTTACATTGTATTGCAGTTTGTTCCATAAATTTTCATTTTGGAAGCCTACAATGAATATTGGATACATTCAACAATGGTTTAAAACAGACTATATGAATGGCGTAAGGCCATTTAATAAGCCTATTATATTACTTCAATTATATAATACGGTTGAGCTTCCTTATGATATTATATTAAGTTTGGATGCTAGCTTTCAAGGTAAAGGAAATAATCAGAATATGTTGTTGAATAATCAATTCAGGATGGATCTCAGTATTAACAAATCTTTTTTCCGAAACAAAGTGAACATTAGGATTGATGCAAATGATTTTCTTGGGACATATAAATTTAGACCGTCTTTATACAATTTCAATATGATTATAAATCAAGAAAATATCAATGATACAAGGAATTTACTCATATCAGTTTCATACAAATTAAACACTGAAAAGAGTAAGTATAAAGGAAAGGGAGCGGGAAATACAGAAAAAAGCAGATTATAGCACTTATGAAGAAATTTACTTTTTACAAACAATATGATTCTATGCAATGCGGCATTGCCTGTCTGCAAATGATATGCAGTTATTATGGAAAGAACTATTCACAAAAAAGTTTATCTAATTACTGCCATGCAACAACAGAAGGCGTGTCATTGCTAACTATAAGTAAAACGGCCGAAAAATTGGGACTATTAACATTTAGCTGTAAATCAACAATAAGGCAATTATCTGAAATATCACTTCCTTGTATACTTCATTGGAATCAGAATCATTTTGTAGTCTTATACAAAATAAAGAATGGAAAGAAATTTTATATTGCAGATCCAGGATATGGGTTGATTACGTACTCTTTTGAGGAATTTAGTAAATATTGGATTGGTGGTGTTGTTTTAGAAGAGGAAAAAAAAGGAGTCGCAATGTATTTTAAACCGACTGAACAGTTTGAGAATGATGACATTGTTGATGAATCCTCCCAAAGACGTTCTTTTCGTTTTTTGTTTTACTATATAAAACAGTATAATAAATATTTTTTACAGATAATCTTAGGGCTTATTCTGGGATGCGTTCTCCAATTAATACTACCATTTTTAACCCAATCTATTGTAGATATAGGAATAAAGCATAATGATATTGGGGTTATATGGCTTATATTATTGGGTGAATTAATGATTGTTTTAGGAAGGACGGCAACGGATTTTATACGCCGGTGGCTGCTATTGCATATTTCTATGCGTGTAAATATTTCGCTCGTAAGTGATTTTTTTATCAAATTATTGAAACTTCCAATGTCATTTTTTGACACAAAATTAATGGGAGATTTACTACAACGTATGAATGATCATAATCGAGTACAATCGTTCCTTACCTCACAGTTACTCAGTACTTTGTTTAGTATGTTGAGCTTCTTCGTTTTTGGTATGGTACTTCTCGTTTATAACAAAATTATTTTTGGTGTTTTCTTTATCGGTAGTGTCTTTTATAGTTTATGGATAGCAATATTTTTGCGACATCGAAAAATAATTGATTATGAATTGTTTGAACAGCAGGCAATAAACCAAAATAAGACTTACCAATTTATTACGACAATGCAAGAGATAAAATTGCAAGATTGCGAACGTCGACGTCGTTGGGAATGGGAGGATGTACAAGCTGACCTGTTCAAAGTTCAGATGAAATCGCTTAAATTGCAACAGACGCAGGAAGCAGGAAGTATTTTTATCAATGAGGTTAAAAACATTCTAATTACAGTTCTTGCTGCGACTGCAGTGATAAACGGTCAGATAACTCTTGGTTCCATGCTTGCTATTCAGTATATCGTAGGACAGCTTAATTCTCCAATAGAGCAGTTTATGTCATTCATTTACTCTTTACAGGATGTGAAGATATCCCTTGAACGAATCAACGAGATTCACGAAGGTAAAAACGAAGAATCTATGGAAAATCAAGCTAAAACATTTACCAGCGAAAAGTCAATCAATATAGAAAGCATTGATTTCAAATATGACCCCCATGCTTTGAAGAAAACGCTTGATGGTGTATCATTCAACATTCCGGAAGGTAAAGTGACTGCCATAGTAGGAGCGTCTGGTAGTGGAAAAACCACATTAATCAAACTTATACTTGGTTATTATCCAGTTATGTCTGGTTCTATCACTATAGCTGGGCGAAACATTAATGAATATAACCTCAAATGGTGGAGACGTCATTGTGGAGTGGTAATGCAAGATGGAGTAATATTTTCTGAGTCAATTGCAAGAAACATCGCCGTTGATGACGGTGATGTCGATGTAATTAGGCTTGAAAGAGCTGCCCGAATTGCAAATATACATGATTATGTGATGGGGCTTCCTCTAAAATATAATACCATAATTGGCAGAGACGGCATAGGTTTAAGCCAAGGGCAAAAGCAGCGTATCCTCATAGCCCGTGCAGTCTATAAGAATCCAGACTTCATTTTTTTGGATGAAGCCACCAATTCACTTGATGCCAAAAACGAGAGAGCAATTGTGGAGAACCTTGATGAATTTTACAAAGGCCGTACTGTTGTTGTTGTTGCACATAGGTTATCTACAGTCAAAAACGCAGACCAGATTATCGTTGTTGATGGAGGAAAAATAGTTGAAACCGGCAATCATGTATCTCTCATCAAAAATAGAGGCGCATACTTTAATTTGGTCAAGAATCAACTTGAATTAGGAACATAATTGTTGAAGAATGGTATGAAATAGAATTTTGAACTCAATAATGCGTACAATAGATATGATAAGCTCAAACAAAAAAAAATCATCTGAAGAAATAGAGTTACGTTCTGAAAAAGTTCGTAATCTTTTAGGAGAAATACCTCCATCCCTTATAAAATGGGGTACAGCAATAATTGTAGCCATATTTTTGATATTACTATTAGTCGTTTGCTTTATGCCTTTTCCTTATTCTAATGGAGAAAGTATACTTCAACATATCATTTTTAATAGTAATTAATTAGAGAAAAGTCAGACAGATTGGTTTGCCTTTCTACCGTTAATAACTTTGTAAAGCATATTATCTTTAACTCTTGTTTCAAAAAAGTATGCATATTGATTGCTCCTATCTAATGGTAAAATTTAGCTCATGGACAATAAACTTCAAACTAAACTCAATAGTGTCACTGTCAAAAGCATAAATCATTTCGTCTAAATCAAGATAGACACTTAATACTCTCATTGAATGGATTACAACAGATATAAATATATTTATAATATCCGATCTAAAAAAAGAGTTAACGGATAAATGTATCTGTTATACTGTTTCAGTGCATCCATATCCAGCTTCATGTTTTTGTAAGGATTTGAATCGTCTGTATAGAAATAGATGTCTGTTGTCTGGTTACCATTTTTTATAATTTTCCCGTTCAATGGTATCGCGTCCACATCCTCGAACTTTTCAAGGGGAAGGCCTTCAATAGAACCGGTTTCCTGTTTGCCGAGACTATTTGTATAGTGATTGAACAGTACAAATCCTTTTCGGGCATAATCAATGTGAATGCCGTATGGACGGTTGCGGTAAAAGTTTTCTCTGGCTTTTTCCTGATAATTTTCCATTATAATACCGGTTTGACAATTTCAATCTTCAATCCGAGTGCATCAATGATACGGCAGAACGTACTGATACCCGGATCTACAATACCTTTTTCTATTCTGGAGATATAGGACTTGTTGGTCCCGATTTTTTCAGCCAGTTCGGACTGGGTCATCTTTTCCTTCTTTCTGGCATCGCATATAATCTGTCCCATGCAGTAGGCGTATGCCTCCTTACGGAACTCCTCACGTTCAGGTGTTCCCGGCTTGCCGAATTCCGCATCCATGATAGCATCGATGCTGGTCAGGTTTTCATTTCTTGCTTTCATAATACTCCTCCTTTATCTTTAATGCCTTTTCTATTTCAGAAGGCGGTGTCTTCTTTGTCTTTTTCTGAAATCCGTTGAACAGGATTACGATGTTCCCGTCATCAAATATGAAGAATACCCGGAAGATGTTGCCTCCATATTCAGCACGGATTTCATAGAGCTCTTCGCGCAGATACTTTACGAACTTGCTGCTTACCCTTTCCTGTACTTTCAGCATATCAAGAATGTAGTATATCTTACGGGCTTCCTCTTTTCTGAGAGATGAGATAAAGTCCATGAAATAATTCTTGTAGGCTGATATGGTCCTTTCCTGTTTCATGCTGCAAATATATATAAAGTTTACATATCAGGCAACTTTGAAAAGATGAAAATAAATTATTCCTCATTTTCCAAGTTGGTAAAGTTAAAACATTCCGTAACGATGAAGTCTTCTCCTCCGTATTCTGCCAACGCCATGAAATCTGACAGGCTGTCGCAATAGAAGAAGATGGTATCATCATGCTCTTCCGGAATGTTTTCGAGTGCTATGGAAACTTCCGTTTCTTTCATATCATCTTTCCAGATGATACGGCATAAGGCCAGTTGCGGTTCGGTATTGTAAGTCTCTGTAAACTCTTTATATTTCTGAGATATTCCCTTCTTTACTTCAGATGTGTCGCTTATGACTACTCCGGTTTTACAGTTGTCGCACCACCCATACTGAAAAGAGTCATCTGTATAGTGGTCAAAGTCCTTTGTATTGGGATTTATCATCGCTTCACAGGTTACGTCTGTACTTCCGCATTTGCAGCATATGACATTATCTTCTTTTATATGGAAGATATTTGTCATGGCTTCCAGAATGTCGTTAAGCCATACCGGATTGGCCAGAGCCGCCTCATGGCGGCTTGTGACCTTGTAGTTTTCTCCGGTTATCTTATCATGGACTTCAAGTATGATTCCTTCTCCGACAGCAGTTACCTTGTGTACGGAACATTCGCACGGATCACCGGTCTTGTCAAACCAGATTACGTAAACCGGATTGTCATTGTCTGTCAGTATTACTTCGGAAACCGAGTTTGCCTGCATCAGTGCAAGTATCCTGCCGACGATTTCATCGCACAGGTTTTCAATTCTTTTTTGGAGAATATTCATATTCAGATAAGATTTAGATGTTGGACTTCTTTTTTGTATTTCTCCAGTGAAGGCTTATATCCCTGTTCATGGATAACGTCCTTCAGCTCTTTCAGGGTATAGGTCCGGGCTATGTCCAGTCCGTAGTCTTCCGCAAAGGCTTCTATTCCAATTAGACAATACCCCATATTGCGGTGTACCGTTTCTGCATTGATTTCCATAGAGTCATCTGTTCCTTTGGGGAGTACAGCCTGCTCCTTCAATTGACGGATCTTGTATTGCAGGCCGGAGGCGAGCCTTTCCATGTTCCTGTCATGGTAGGTCAGCCCGTCCTTGCGGATACAGTATTCCACTGTCTGCCCCATGAAAGAGTTGCGGAATATTTCGCAACCCAGTATGGTACGGATATGTTCCACCTCATAATACCGCATGGCCTGTACATCCTTCAAATCCTTTTGAATCTTCGGAATCCGGAATTGCGGGTCGTTGTCACATATTGTCTTTTCCAGCCATGTCCGGTGGAATGTAGTAATCTGTTTTCTGAACACTGTCTTGGCAGGCATATATCGGTTGGGATGGCGTGTCATGATAAGATAGTATTCACTTTCATGCCATCCGCGTTTACATTTTTGTAAGGCGATGTAAGCGAGTCCTATACGGCAGTATCGGCGGCTGTCATCACGGTCCCTGATATGCTTGAAATCCGTTTCACATCCATAGAATTCGGCTGGAAGCCCTGTATATTTTTGGAATTCCATGACCCGTTCCTTGAAATACCGGATATTATCCTGGTCTTTTTGACATAACAGCCTGGACATTTCAGGTGTGATGAATTCCATCCGCAGATAATGGAAGTATTGAGGCTTCTCCTTGAGAACCTTCTGGGCAAGTTTTCTGGTCTGTAGTTTCTTCGGCAGTTGAGGGAGCCAGCGCAGACTATGGCCGTATTCGGTGAAATATTCCACAAGTTCCCTGTTCCAGCGTTCCGATGGAATATCAGGGTAGAACGAATCCCTTCTGGCCAGTGCCATACAAACCTCTTTCGTCATCAGGTTCGGTTCAAGAATGAAGTTGTAACTGTTGATTTCTCTTTTTACTTCAAGTGTATGAATAAGTCTTTCCGGTGTCCGGAACCGTCTGGGAAGTTTGTTAAACAGGTTAGGTTCCAGCTCCATTGCTTTGTCAGCCATGGCATCATCCGCATGTTTGGAGAACCACTCGTAATGTCCGTATGAATCGAAAATGCCATGCAGGTTGCCTGTCTTGTGACAGATGGCCTTCCATACGGTGTCATAGTCAAGCCAGCGTGTATCCACTTCCTTGATACAGCGTATGGCCCATTCCTTGTAGTATGCTGCCTGTTTGAAACATTTAGGCATCATTTTGTCGATAGTCATGGTTGCGATACGTCCGTCATGGATCAGTTCTTTCCAAAGTCTGAAATCCTTGGCTTGTCGCGGAACGAAAGAAAGCATGACGCTTGTTTCATATAAGAACTGCTGTTCATACCTCTCTGAACAGTACCGGTAACCTCCGTTTTGCTGTACGTCACGGTAAAGGGAGTATATTGCATCACGGACTGTTCCGTTGTTCCATGAGGATGAAGGTATCAGATGCAGGTAGTACATGAAATTCCTGTGTGCGAACAGCGATTCAAGTATGTCACTGTTCCTATATTTTTCCGGTATGTCAGGAAAATTACTCTTTTCGGCCTTTATTGCCCTTAGACAAATCTGGCGGTTACGTTTTTCTTCAGGTATCTTCGAAAGCTGCCAGGAACGCCATCCGTAATCTTCTGTATTGAATATACTGTCAAGTATTTCAGAGGTAATATATTTCTCCGGCAGATAGTTGACCAGTTCCGGACGGTGTTCGGTCGCGGCCAGTTCAACCATTTCCATTGTGATGAATTTGTCCGGCATACATGATATAGCCTTTGTCATATTGATTCCTTTCATGATTCCAGTTTTTTAGGTTTGATGACTTTTATAAGTTGTTTTTTGCGGAATACATATACCGTTTTCCCTTTTTCACTGACCTTTTTGGGAAGGCTTTTCCAGGTATCCCATCCGTTGACAATTTCCGGAGTGAATTCCAGTTTTCCCGTTTCGCCGATTACGGCAAAGGAAAGTCCTTTGTCCAAAGGGGAAGGTGTATGGTCCTTGTCGGGAACAAAGACAGAAAATTCAGGATTGCTGATTTCATAGATTTTTCCTTCATAGCCCAGAAACCATCTGTCATTTTCATACAGGTAAGTCCAGTCACCGAGCAGGAAGAACTTTTCCTTGCCTGATATTTCCTTTGCTTCGTGAATGGGATTCCCATTATTCAAAGGCCAGCAGCTTGTCTTGTTTTCATTTGATGAGAGGCTGCCTCCCAGATGGAGCAGGTTTCCCAAAGCGAGCAGTTTTCTCACCCTGTCTTCCGTACGGTAGAATGTCCTGAGTATTCTTCCGCAGTTTTCAAAATCCCCTTTTTCAAAAACGGTGATGTACCGTATTCCTTCCGGCAGGGACATTCCGATGTAAGTGTTTTCATCATTTGTCATAGTCGTATATTTTTATATGATTGTTTATGAATGGGATTCTTTGTCATTCCAAGTCTCTTGCGCGGACTGGATTATAGGGACAGGACTGTACCAGGTAATTGGTATTTCTGCCCTGAGTCTGACTGTGCTGTCTGAAACATTCGATGTCATCTTCCTCCAGTTTCAGTTTTCTTCTGTTCTTCTGCAGGAAGTCTGCTGCCTTTTCTATGGAAGAGAAGACCGCCTTTGGCTCGAATGAACTGTATTCGTGCCATGCGTTGCAGCTGAAAAGGATATACATTTCAGCCTTTATTCTGTTACTTGCTGCCATATCTTATCTGATTATTACAGTTAATAAAATTCAAAGCCCGATTCCGCTGGTGACGGAACCAGGCCTGTCGTATTCGGTCTCAGATTCTAATTCTGGTTATATGAAAGCAGGAAATCGGCCATTGCTCCATTTTGTGGAATCATGGCAGGAAAATCAGTCTTTCCAGGCTTGTAGATTTCTGTCGCTACATTGTAGACATCCCACGCTGTAATGCGTGGCTGTTCAAGTGAGAGTTTGAGCAGTTCTTCCGTAAACACGGAAATTTGTCCCTGGTTGAGCGGATAGGTGTCCACCTGTGATGCCAGTCTCTTGTCTGCGCTGTCATGGGATACACGCAGAGCCGTCAGCATACCGATGATCATGTATAATTCACCGGGTGTCAACACCTTTTCCTTGAGCCTTTGGATTCGGCTTCTGTCCGCATCCATGTCACGCTCAAAATTGCGCATCCAGTCATCTACCTTCCCGAACAGTTCCTCGGTAGTCACCTTGTCCTTACCGTAGTTGGCAACGCTTCGTTCGGGTGAAAGGATACACTGGTTGTGGCAGATACGTACACAGGGACCTATTGCCGCCTGGATACCGTCCTGATGGTAGGCTACCACGAGTGTGGTTGTCAGTTCATCGGTATCCCCGTTCAGAATGCGGATGGTCGTGAATATCCTGCGCAGTACATGTGCCTCTACCGCCTTCTCTCCATAGGTCTGTTCCACCTGTGGCAGGATGACCACTCCGGGCTGTGTACGGTTCTTGTTCTGGGCGGCGAAGATTTCCTCCACCTCGTAGTTCAGGTTGTGACGGCGGCAGATGTCCGTCATGCGCTGGATGACCTGGTAGTGGTAGATTCCCCTTACCGGATTGCCGTAGATGTCGTTCTCCTTGTAGGTACGCTGTAGTGTTTCAAGGTCCATTACTTCGATTCCGTTGTTCTGGAAATCAAACTGTCTCTGATTGTTCAATGTTGCTAAAGCTTCCATAATTATATTTTTAAATGGTTGGTAATTATTTGTCCAATAGGTTGATGATACGGACTGCCTCTTTGAAGCGTCCGATATTTTCCGGAAGAGGATTCCTGTATTCCTCTTCCTTCATGCGTCTTATAGACGGTATTCCCGTCAATGGCAGTACCTGGTTGACCTTCCATCCGTCGGTGAATGCCTTCGGCTGGAGACTGTCATGACAGATCACTTCCCCGACACATCCGTGGACGAGCATGTTGCATACGGTCATCATGCAGCAGGTCCGGCTGATGTCTTCTCCGACCAGATAGTTTCCCGGATTGTGCGCATGGTATGCCAGCAGGAGCCTTCCGCTGCCGCATGTAGGGTCTCCCATCCTCTGTCCGGTCTCTTTTTTACCTGCCGCGCACATGACCATGAGTTCACAGATATGTGACGGCGTGAAGAACTGTCCGTTTGCCTGCTGTCCCGGTTTTGAGCAGTAAGCCATGTGGAGTTCACCGAAAGCGTCGAACCAGCCCGACCTGCCGATTTGTTTCTGCATGATACGTGTCCATTCGGCTGTCATTTCCATGAACGAGGCGTTCTGCTGACGCTTGTATTTCCAGTTGCTTATTGGCGGTGCTCCCGGAGAGAAGCCGTGGATGATGAAACGCAGCAGGTCGTTGAATACGGTCTGTATTTCATAGCCGCATGAGGAGGCAAAGCCTGTGATGAGCCTGTCGAGCGGTCTTACTTCGTTGGAGATTTCATATCGTGCCATATTCCTTTATATTATAATTGGTTATAGACTGTCGTTTATTCTGTATACTGTTACGGTATGGTTTTCATTGTCCGTGTGGATTCTGACCGGACCGTATCCCATGAATTTCATGCGGATTTGTCCGTGCTGTCCCATACCGTTCCACTGCTCACGTGATATTTCCTTAATATCCATGCGGTATCCCCAAAGTACAAGAGAGTCAGGCAGGATTCCCTTGTAGAGTCTGCCTTTCAGGATTGCGGCCAGCTCGTCCAGCTCGCTCCGGCTGTACAGCGTAAATGAATCGCTGCGGAAGGTGTATTCGCCTGTCCTTTCCCTGTCCCGGTGTTTCATGATATGATAGCGGAACCAGTTACGGGTAGTGTAACCGTCATACAACGGATTCGGTTCTCTGTATTCCCATTTCCTGACCGGAGCGTCGAACCTGAGACTGCCCGTATTGCTGCGCTTCCCGAATCCCCATGTCCTGAATATGCGGATTTCTGTACCTGCGGGTTTCATGTTCCGGATGTTGACCTGAGTCCAGGGACTTCCGGTGGTATCATAGGCGGCTTTTCCCATGTCATCGAAACAGAATACCGTTTCCGGTATCAGGCATATATCCGCATATTTGCCTGTTATCCGTTCTATATGAGCCTTTCCGAAATAGTCACCAGAACGTGAGACAAATTCAACGCAGTCTCCTTCTGTCGGGCACATCTGCCTGCTTCGGACATTCTCCATCAGTTCCAGCATACGGTTCACTTTCCGTACTTCCTTTTCTGTAATGGGATACCCGAAGTCACCGTTTGCCAGTTCAAGACTGTCAAGGTCATATCGTATCTTTGTATTCATCCTGTTCTCCTCCTGTTTTGTGTATAGCGTTCAACCTGTCGGGTGATCATATCACAGAATTTCTGGCCGTTTTCTTCCTCACCCCTGAAATAGGCGGCCATCATCAGCAGGTTCTTGTTGTAATAATGCACCCATTTGTCATGGAAATGTGCGCCGAGAACCTGTCCGAATGTTTCCTGAAACAGTTCCAGCGTCAGATCCTCGTCCTGTCTTCTGTTGTATTCCCATATTGCCAGAAGCAGCATGTCATTGTAATTCAGTCTCATATTGCGTTGGTATTTGAAGTGGCCATTATGATGTTGCAGCAACCTGTCTTTCTGACATTCTCCTTCAGCTTTCCGTTGTTTACCAGTCTGTCGTATGCCTCATGTACGAACCTGTATGCCGGTGAATCATATCCGATACCGTGCAGATGTGATGTCGTCGCCACATTTATCCGTGATGCCATCATGGAAAGTATGTCCTCTTTCCTGCCCGGCGGTTGCTGAAGGCATCCAGTATATTCCGGTAGATGCACGTCCCGTATCTGGCACGGTAATATTCCATTTCTTCTTCATCGGTGAACGAATACACCTCTTCCGCTATCGTATCCTTTACAAGACGGAATGTGCTACCTCCTTTTTTCAGTATCGCTGTAACCTGTGGAATATGCAGTGTTTCACAGTAGCCGCCTATTTCCATCGGATGCACGTACAGGCGTGTCTTTCCTTTTACAAGATACATGGCCTGTGACGTACAGCCTGTTCTGTCCGTATCGAATCCCTCTTCATGGAATTTCTCTTTTATTTCCTTGTAGAATGCATCCGTTTTTTCATGGGAAAGGCCTTTTCCCCATTCATATCCGCTTTCCAGACTGAAAAGCAGATGGAAGAGGGTTGTCCGTCCGGTCTTGCTTTCCCAGTAGCCGTAAAGGTCAGCCGTACCGGATTTCGGTCCGAACCTGTATCCGTCCGGAGTATAGCTTTCCATCACTTCCAGGAGTGAGTTCATGAAATTTTCCGATTCTTCCGAATTCCACCATTCTGACGTATCGTCATCCATGGCATAAGCCGGTATATGGTTCATAACCTGCAGGTATTCCGGAGTCTCTTTCAGAATGTCCAGCATCCTTGTGATGGCTTCTTTCCTTTGTCTGATGGAGAACAGTTCCGTTCCGGTATCCGCGTGAAGCCTGTTCTGTGTCTTCTGGTCTGTAATCATGAATTCTGATATTAATCGTTATACATTGTCTGCCTGTAAGGTACAGGCATTCTTATTTCTTGTTGTCCCTGTTGTCTGTTTGCCCGCATCCCTGCAAGGCTTGGCGGTAAAAAATACCGGAGCGAAGCGAGGATGATTTTTTTCCAGCCAACCAGCCCGGCAGGGCCGCCTTGCGGGAGTTGCGCGGCAAACAGCTATTTTTGCAGCAAGAAATGAGGATGCTGTCATCATGTCTCCGGCATAAAAATAGGGAACCCCATATTGCATGAGGCTCCCCAATACAGACTGTCGCATATATGTCAGGTATGTATGCTCCATCCGTGGAAACGTTCCATGGTGACGGCAAAGGACTCGTCCGGATTTCCATGATACAGCAGTCCTCCGACAATGCCTGTATTTCCGTCCGGATAACGTTCGCAGAATCCGAACGAATAAGGCGCATGGTCGTAATAGAGTTCGATTTCGCATGGACGGTTCTCGTTCTTCTCCCATTGTTTTAGACGTTCAAGACAGTTTTCCAGGGTCTTGTCATTGATTGATTTTGCATACTGTACGACCTTGTTGTAATGCTCTTGTGAACAGCAGATTTTCATATCGTTTGAATTTATTGGTTGGTAAATGTTTTTTCAGTCAATCCAGAAAGTACCGCAATGAGGGCACCTGCATCCGGCAGGATATTCATTCGAATACCGCACGTCACGGTGGCGTTTGTAGTTCATGTCACCGAAGGTGCATTTCCCGTCTCGGAATGTCTGCTCATAAGCGGCTTCCTGTTTCTTGTATTCAGCCATCCGGCTTTTTCGGACAGATCCGGTAAAAGGTATCATGCCCGTTTCCCATTTTGTGGAATCACACCAGTCATTGGTCATGCCGCAGACTTCATTGGCATAGGAATAGTGTACCTGTGAATCGACAAACAGATTCTCCCTTCGGAAAGGGAAAGTGATATCCAGCGGAATCCGTACATGATGTCCGGAACCGTTCCGGCTGTCGGCAATGGCCACCACT
>ERZ859980.795-NODE-795-length-16594-cov-1.488300_pt1 | contig 16594 bp, 22 predicted proteins | sample MGYA00509984_ERZ859980 | MGnify/ENA primary metagenome ERZ859980 (study PRJEB30046, sample SAMN00715173) | human gut metagenome | study: EMG produced TPA metagenomics assembly of the A metagenome-wide association study of gut microbiota in type 2... | reverse complement strand
ATATTTATATACATATTTATATTTATATTTATATTTATGTTTATGTATATATTTATAAACATATTTATACCTATAAATATACTTGTCTTTATGGTTATATTTATGTTATAATGACATGCATAAAGATAACCATAAACCTACACATCTTTATGTATCACAATATACTTATTTTTATATATATATTTTTGGACAGATTTAAAAAAGTGAATATTATATATGTGTAAAAAACAATATGTGCCCGTAACCGGGTACCATGACAAAATGAATGATAAAGGAGATATATTGTTATGGCTAAAGTAATTAGTTTAAGTTCCGCAAAAGGCGGAGTTGGAAAAAGCAGCTGTACAGTAGAGCTTGCATCTGCTATCAGAGATATTACAGGTAAAAAGGTTCTTGTAGTGGATCTTGATGAGAATTGCTCGTTATCAAAGAATGTTGGCGCTGACCTCACTACCGGCAAGACTATTTATGAAGTTCTTAAAGGAATCTGTACACGGATGAAGCCGTTCAACATAATGAGTTATTTGACATCATAGTGGGTTCAAAATCATTATCACTTGCTGCAATTGATTTCTGCAAGAGAGATGATATTTACCTTATGGCAGATTTAGTTGATATTATGGTTAATGATTATCATTATAACTATATCTTCATTGATAATGCACCTTCAAGATCAGTTCTTCTTAACATGACCTATGTTGCAGCTGATTACATTATAATTCCGACATTATCTGACGACAGTTCAATGGACATGATTGAAGAGACTGAGGATGATATTGCAAAGCTTGTTAATGGACGTAATCATGAGAGTCATGCTCAGGTAATCGGCTACATCCTTAACAGCTATAAGAGATCAGTCATGTATGACATTGCAATGGAAAAACTTGAAGCTCATGCAGCTAACAGAGAAGATGAGATTAAGCCGTTTGTGGCATACATTAAGGAAATGATTAAGATGTCAGAGGTTAAGACACTTCATACATCAGTATATAATCTTGGCAAGTCATCACCAATATCAAGAAGTTTTTATGACATCGCACAGAAGGTATTAGAAAGAGAGGAAATGTAATATGGCAAGAGTAAATGCATTGAGAGCAAAGAGCGCAGAGAATGAAAAAGCAAAAGAGGCAGCAAAGCAGGCAGTAGCATCTCAGGAAACACTGGTTGACGCTGTTATAGCCAAAACTGATGAGGATGATAAAGTGGTTGAAGAAGTTAAAGAGGAAGCTGTTCAGTCTGAGACTTCAGCTGCTGATCCGGAGCCTGTTAGTGCTAAGCAGGACCCAGTCTTTTCTGTTTTCGCCAGTGTAGCAAAGAATGGAAAGAGAACTATTCATAAGAATTTCCTTCTTTCAGATAAAGCGGCTGCAAATCTTGAGCGTGCTTACAAAACGCTTGGTTACAAGTCAGCAAATGACTTTATGAATACAATTCTCGAAGATCTTTCAGTTAATAATTCATAATTAAGAAGAGAGCAGTTAAACTGCTCTTTTTTATATATATATATCTATATATAAATACATATCATAAATCATATACTTTCATATATATCATATTAATCAAATTTCATAATAGAGAAATCGTAATCCCTCAATCCTTTGAAAATACTGACTTTGCAACATATTTGGCAGTGATGTTTTTGTATGAGCCGGGCATAAGTTTGTCCGCAAACGAATAAATTCGGCAGTAAATAACTAATCAAGAATATAAAGCATTATTAAAAGTTTATATTAACTAAAAGTGTGCCAGTGTGGATAACATGTTGATAACATAAAAGGTGAAAATAGGCGTATATAAGCATCATAAAACATAAAAGCTCTGTTTTACGGCACCAAAATAAGCCTGTCTTACTGGCAGGTGTATTCGTTTTATATTAAATTAAGAATAAATCATTGGGATGAAACTATAATTCTGTTATCGTAATGCTCCTGTGAGAGCACACGGACAAGACCACCAATGTTTGATACCATTGCACCTGAATAGTTTTCAAACAAACTTTCAATGCCGCAGAGAATATCGTCAATAGGCAGTCTTAATGAGATTTTTGATATGTCATTTATATTTTTATCAGAGAAGAGGAGAGCAGTAGCAGCATGTTTTTTCTGCGACAGCATCTTTTTGACCAGTTTTTTAACTTTCTGCTCACAGTCTGACACAATGCCATTCTTTACCTTAACCGGATCATAATTATCCTTGGCTTTAATCATGTAGAATTTCTCATCTGCTGTGAACTTAACATTAAACATGGTAAGAGTAAGATCTGTTACCAGCAGGTGCTTAATGTCTTTTATATGTATGTAAGACGGAAAGAACCGTTTTATGTCTGAAAAACTGATATGTTCAAGCCTTCCATTATTAATACCCGGGCAGCACTGCATGAGTCCCCTGAGCTGGATGCGCAGTTCATTAATGGATGATACTTTGATTAATTCCTTAAAGGTATCAAGTGTTACATTAAAATATCCCTTAAATCCATCAGATGCAGTCTGACCCTTTTCAGAATAACCGTTAATGTATATAGTGTATACTCCGATTTCGTCATTAATATACTGTATGTATCCATGTCTCAGCAGGTTCCTTAAGTTAAACCTTATTGTCTTTGCAGGCAGTGACAGAAAATCTGAAGCAGGTTTTATGGCAAGTTTAACTCTGCCTGAGCATCAGGATTGATAAAATGCAGATAAATGTACAAAAGTATCGCATTTTTATTGAGATATGGTCTTTTCCCGAAATAATCACGTTCGTTTATGTAATTAGGTACAAGAATGTCAGGACTTGTCTGGCTTTCAACCATTTCTTTATAGCTTGGAGCCACTTTAACAGCAGTCATAAGCTCTGATATATTAATCTGTGCCATTTTTGCATAAAGGTATTCAACGGTAAGACTTTTTATTCTTTCTTCCGGGTTAATGGACATTTGCTTTCTCCTCCTTTCTTCATATATTTTCACAGAAATAATAATAACCAAAGAGACAGAAATTGTAAATTAGCCTAAAATGTACTCATTTTGACATTTTGGGAATAAAACAGCTTCATGTTGTGCCATTTTGGACAAAATCAACTTCAAAAACAGGTAATTTCGACTAAATGTGTAGCACAAATTCTTTTTTGTCCATTTTCTGCTTCATCTGAAAAATACAGGACAAAATCAATTTCATATATGTCGTTTCCCTCCATTTTCTACTTCAAAATATGACATTTTGGACAAAATCAGCTTCAAAAATAGTGATTTTGGAGAAATACTGCATCATCCGTATTATTTTCGACTGCATGTACTTCACATTGTCGGATTTTGGAAAAAATTATACTCATTTTCAGCAAATCACGTAAAAACTATACTCATTTCTATAAATCACGTAAAAAATATATTCATACTGACAAATCACGTAAAAAGAGTATTCATTTTCATAAAACACGTAAAAAATGTCTTCATTTATATGAATCACGTAAAAAACATCCTTATGCTGACAAAACACGTAAAAATAATCCTTGTTTCTGTAAAACACGTAAAAATTATCTTCATAAATTTCAATTCACGTCAAAACTGTATTCAATTAACAGAAATCACGTAAAAATCATCCTCATTGTTGCGATTTTTGCCAAAAACAGCTTCATATAGGATAAATCACGTAAAAAACATACTCATGTTAACAAATCACGTAAAAACTATACTCATTTAATGTAAAACACGTCAAAAATGTATTCATCTTGTCGATTTTGGACTAAATCTGCTTCATAAATCACAAAACACGTAAAAATATGCTTCAATTTGTCGATTTTGGACTAAAACGTACTCATTATTTAACTATTAAACTTTCCGCAAATATGCTACAATAGAAAGCAGTAAAGGAGACTGCTATGATTACTTTTTCTCATGTGTTTATTGAAGAATTATTAAAGAATATAAATCCTGCGCTTATACAGTATTATTCTGAGCATGAAGGACAGTCTAAGTTCTTTTCCCAGAGTCTGCATGAAATTGTCCAGAATCTTGTTCAGAGCGAGTTGAGTGGTTCTGCTGAAAAAGAAGAACTTAAGCTTGTGTATGCAAAAAAAATGAAGTTAAGGCTCCAGAAGAAAACGCGTTATTTAAAAAAATGTTCTGATATGATAGATACAAAAGAGTATTTAAGTGACAGCGACAAGTATTTCTTAAGAGCTACCCTAATACAGTATAATATGACACCGGAAGACAAAAGGGACTTAATCTTTGAAGGAAAGTCCATTCAGGACAAGGAACAGGAGAAATTTCTCGAGATTAAAACGTGGGCAGATAATTCTGACACTTTAATGATTGATTATCCGGGTGAGGAAAAACTGACATCATCTACAATAATCGGCAATTACAAGAGCGACCTTATAATAGATATCTGCTACATAATCAAGCAGCTTTATGATTTTGATTTAAATAGGGCAACCTATGCTGTCATGGAGGACTTTAAAAACCAGCCTCTTTTTGCAGCTCAGCCAGGAAGAATTTCTGTCAGCAATCTTAATCTTGAAGGGAATCCAAAGGAACTGATTATATACAAGTCAGAAGACCACAATAAAAAGCTGGTTGTAACACTTCCTGACAAAGCAATTAATGAAGCTGGAGAATTCCAGATACTTGACCAGACTGATAATATGATACTGTCATATCTTTTAAGCAGGTGGGATAATAAATCACCGTCAATGAACGTATACAGCATTAAAATAATTGATGTTTTAAAATATATCAAGCCAAAAAGAAAGAAATTTGGAACCTCGGATTATGATTCTGTTGCTGCACGCATTGCCAGAATGTATGAAATTGGTATAAAAGGAATCGACAAAAAATCTGTTACTGAAGGAATGCATATAATATCAAGTTTCAGATATGATAAAGCAACACGTATTATTACGTATGCATTTGATCCGTTTTATATGGACAAATTCCACAATCTGCGTATCAGAAAAATGTCATCAAAACCTTTAAGTGAGCTCACAAACAATGCTGCAAAAATCCTGTATTCATCCTTTATGGAACAGAGGCACAATGCTTACAAGCGTTTCAGTGAAAGAGGCGAGAATCCTGACGAATATATTATTGCCCTTGAATATAATTATCTTTTATACTGGTGCAACTTTGGAGAGTTGAATAAGAAACGTAGCTATCATGAAGATATAATGGAAGCTTTGGATGATTTCAAACAGCACAATGTTATGGTAAAGGATTATGTATACCTGCCAACACGTAAAATATATAAGATAACATTCTTCCCATTGTCTGATGATGAAATTAAAGATTTTGATTACTATTATAATATTAAAGCTTCTGTAGATGAAACTCTTGATGAAGAAACTCAGTTAAATCTGTTTATTCCAACAATAGAAGATTGAAAAATAAGAGGCTGCATTAATCTGCAGCCTCTGTTTTTATACGTCTGACGATTTTCAAATTATACATTTTAACAGCCTGCTCCTTGTGCAGTTTACATGTCTGTCTGTTCTTACATTTCGTACACTGGCTGCATTTCTTGATAAGGGCTTTTTTGTCACCCTTCAAGCTCTTATAATAAAAATCGTCAGGATTATATTTTATCATGATTTCATCACCAAGATTATCTTCAAAGAGCTTTATTACATGGTAATGCGTCGTAAGATATAAATCCTGTCCTTTCTTTATGACAATTTTTCTTACTCCCTCGAGCAGATCCTCATCAAGAGCCTCTATTGCACATTTTGCTTCAGGCAAATATTTGACATTTGCCCGCTGATTCATGTAATTCTTGCCAAGTTTCCTTATAATAATTGTATCACTCTTATAAGTTCTTGAGTATGTATACTTAACCATTTCACTAAATGCTACAACAATACCAAAGATAAGTGCAAGTCTTATTATCATCCCCTTATCAGTCTGAGGCAGGACCACAAATAGTATCATCATGACCACTATTTCTATAAATAGTCCCACCGACAGCATATCTCCGTTATATGTGTAATGATTCAGCATCTGTTTGAAGTTGTTTTTTGATTTCTTTTCCACGTTACATAACCCCCAGTCCCACAAAACTTGTTACAATCATTGCTGCAACAAGTATTAGACATACTACTGATGCGACTGTTCTATTTCTTTTTTGCATAATATTTTCCTCCTTAAAAGCGGAGAGCAGCAGTGCTCTCCTTCAATCATCTGTGAATTCAACAAGTTCCTTAATTAAATTATTGAATTCAATCTTCAATTCACTTGCTGGAACGGCGTCCTTATTTGAAAAAATATGATCATCAGGATAATCTCTTGACAGATAATACATTGCCATAAGTACCGCCTTGTCAGGATAGTCTTTTGCAATTTTTGTCTGGATAATCTCAAGGTCATGCTCTGTTAAGCCCTTGTTGTTATCTATAATATTTGGAAGTTCATCCATTTTCTCACAGATTTCCTCAAATTTGTCGTAGCTCATCTTAATCATTATTTATGCCTCCTTTTTGCTGTTAATAGTGTTATCAGTATGAGCATTCCAATTACGCGTATACGCCGCACATTCCAACAGTGGGAATGAACTGTGTAAGTTCACCGGATGTATTAAAAAACGCATGCATCGCGACCGGAACCGCAATATTGTCTGTTTTTATATAGAAATAAGCAAATAAGCCGCCCATAATTACTGCCGGTACTGCCTGTGCAATATTTCCATGAGCTATTGCAAATAACACTGCTGACGTGATTATGCAAAAGACAGTACTGCCTGATTTAAAATGCTTGAAAATCTTCACAACTGCATATCTGAAAGTCAGTTCCTCGGCAAGCGGCGATAAAAAGCACAGCATGAATGCAGTTATATTTATTTTTGATGCCAGTTCTGTAAGCTGTCTTGCATCCTCACCCCATGTCTGCGGAATTGCTGCGGACCAAAAGCAGTTGAACACCCATAACAGCATTGTCACTGCCGTAAACGTAAGAATTGTTTTATTGTTCACCGGATTAAACAATTCTGTCTTTTTCTTTCTGTTTGCAAGCCAAATTACAAACACTGCCATGACATCAGTCATGAATACGCCAAAAAATGACGCCATCAGTGAAAATACTGCTGATTTGTCAGTGCTTTTAAGTGCATCAGCTATGACAGCTGGATATTTGAGTGTACATACTGTTGTAAAAATAAGGCCGAATACAATCTGTGTTATTACAAATCCAAGGGTCACACTGCAGGATAAAACAACTGCAAGCGCTGTGCCCTTTATGTTTTTCTTCTGTTTCATAAGGCTCTCCTTACCTACTATTTAAAAAGTTCCTCTTTAATAAAGATGGGTTCTGATAAATAAACGGTAATAAATTAACCGTTTAGCAATTTGAAAGAACCAAATTACTCTTGACCGGTAATCAATTGACGGGCATAAATACCCACGTTTATATAATCTTCAAAAATTTGATTTTGTCCGTATTTGATAAAGAAACACTCTTTTGCTGGACAAACCGTAAAAATGGAATATTATAAAGAAAACAAATCAAAAAGGAGAGTATTAACATGAAAATAATCAGAAAATCATTACTTGCATTACTGCTTGGTTTATCACTTACTGCATGTGGAACCAGCAAAGATAAAATCATAAATACAGAGTTCATAAGGGCTACAGAAGCAGAAAGTCAGGTTAGTCAACCTGTAAGCGAGACTCTGTCAGAAACAACATCATTTGACTATTCAATGGTGCCCGAATACACCGGAAGCGCATCTGTTGCAATAAATAACAACGTTCCATTTTTCAATGCTGACGAAAAAGCTGCCGGGACGTCATCGTTTGAGACATATTCAGAACTTGATGATTTGAGACGATGCGGTACTGCCTATGCATGTATTGGAAAAGACATTATGCCGACAGAAGAGCGCGGACAGATAGGCATGGTCAAGCCTACCGGTTGGCACACTGTTAAGTACGACTGTGTTGATGGCAAATATCTTTACAACAGATGCCATTTGATTGCATACTGTCTTGCAGGAGAAAATGCTAACGAGAAAAATCTTATAACCGGCACAAGATACCTTAATATAGAAGGAATGCTTCCATATGAAACACTGACAGCAAAATATATGGACAATAATCCTGACAATCATGTGCTGTACAGGGTAACACCTGTATTTATTGACAATGAACTTGTTGCAAGAGGCGTACTCATGGAAGGATATTCTGTGGAAGACAATGGCGCAGGCGTTAATTTCTGCGTATTCTGTTACAATATCCAGCCTAGTGTGGAGATTAATTATGCTGACGGAGAGTCCAGTCAGAACAGTTCTACAAGTAAAAGTGCAAGCTTTACTGGTTACACAGACAAAGATTCCAGCTCTAGTAGTTCCACAGATAAAGGTACAGGATTTACTGGTTACACGAACGAAAGTGCCACAGAAACTGATGCTGGTAAAAATTCCAGTTTCAGTAACTACTCAAATAAAAATTCCGGATTTACTGGTTACACAGATGAAAACACCAGTTCATATGTAGTTAATATATCATCCAAGAAATTTCATAAGGCTGACTGCAAGAATGCCGACAAAATCTCTGATAAGAACAAAGAGATTGTAAACGAATCACGTGATGAACTTATTAGTAACGGATATGAGCCATCAAAATGTTGTAATCCGTAATAGCTATAAAGAGACTGAAAACAGTTTCTTTTTTTTATGCAAAAAAAAGACATGAAGAATTTTTGGACAAAAACCGGATTGTAAATATTATATAGAAAATTTAGTTAACGTTAAGCAATATAGAAGAATTGCAATTTAGAATAATTTCTACTGTTGTAGATACAAACATTACCGTTAATTTATCAAAAATCATATTTATCTCAGAAAGAATTTTAACGAACGAAAAAAAGGGAGTCCGGCAAATGGGCAGAAGATATACATATTTAGACAAAAACAGAAAATTCCCGGAAAGCAAAAGCCTTAACAAGCGCTTTTTTGAATTATTTTTTAAAGATACAGACCAGCTTGCTACAATGTACAAGCTTGGACATGCAGAATATCTGGTCCATTTGGATGATGTGCCGGATGAAATGCTGAAGGCAGAAAACAGGGTTGCTAATGGAGTTATGTCCGCTGACAAACTTGCTTCTCTTGATATTGAAAAATTATACACAACACCGTATGAATACTGGGTCCACGACATAGTTGATGGTTCTTATACTGATGTCTGTAATGAATCTGTTGCCACAGATGCTTATTTTGCCCTTAATCCTATGATTAACAACAGGATAAAGCGCTGTCAGAGGAACATTAGGGGCTTAAGCTGGTGTTTTGTTGACATTGACTATGATACAACACAGTATAGTGACATGGACCCTTATAATTTTTACTTTACATATATTAAGCCTTTATTTGACGAAAAGATTCCAAAGCCTACTGTTGTCATGTTTACCGGACGCGGATTTCATTTGTATTGGAAATTATGCAGAAATGAAGATTATATTGTCAATGAGTGTGAGTCCATGAAAGCCAAGAAAAGATGGCAGAGAATTAACGGACTTCTTAACGACGCCCTTGCTGACATTGGTGCAGACGTAAAAATAAGCGGAGATTATGCAAGATTAGTGCGCATCCCGGGTTCTGTAAACAGCAAGAGTGGTGAGACTGTTACAATTGTAGACATGAATGAACACTGCAGATACACATTATTTGACCTTGATGCGTTTTTTAATGGAAAGGAAGCATCTGACAAGATGTATGAACTTTTCGACCAGATGGTTGAGGTTTTAGGTTTTGGCAGGGATACTATGCTCACAAGAACTTATGTACATTCATTCATTACAAAGAACTTTAAGAACTTTTGCAGGAAAATTCATGGAAAGGCAACTGTGGACCAGATAAAGACCTGCAAAAAGCTTGCAAAGAAAGCTGACATCAGGTGTCCTAAATCATTTAAGAACAAGTTTGATGCGCATTTATTCATCAGACGATGCAGCAAGATAATTGCAAGGAATTTCGACCCAACAAAGCCGGTTCCATATTATCATGGAATGTCTCCTATTGGATTAAGCCTCAAGCGTCTTGCAATGATAGAAGATGTCATGAAATGCGACAATAACAGGACAGGACACCGTGAACTGACGTTGTTCATTGCACGTATATTAAAATTACAGGTAACTGGCGGCGATAAAGAAGCTGCTGTTGCATATATTCTGGATTTGAACCAGCGATTCTCTGAGCCTCTTTCTAAAAAAGAGGCTGTTTGTGCTACAAAATCAGCAGAAAACTATTATGGAGAAGATGTAACATGGTTTAAAATCTCAAACAAACTATTTTTTGATTATCTGGGCGTGCCGGATGAGGAAAGGAGCATATATTTGAGCAGACAGAAAAAACAGCTGACTCCTGAGGAAGAAGAGGAGAGAAAGGAAAACTCCGCAAACAGAAGTTAGAGTCATACTACAGACGCCGTGCCAGAAAGGGACTTGACACGATGGAAGAAAGACAGTCTAAAAAGAGAGAGCTCATTAAGGACTGTATTGCAAAGAACATGCGTATTGTAGCAATGGTTGAAAAAACCAATATTGCAAGAGGTACTATCAGAAATCTCATTATTGCAATGTTCGGAACTCCTGAAATGAAAAAGGTTAAGGCTCTTATGAAAGCAAACTCTACTGACGAGAAAAGTGCAAGAGAGTTTCTTGACAGCATTGATCTTGTCTTAAAAGCAAAGAAAGAAAAAGAAGCTGAGAAAGAGGCTGCTGCTAAGGAGGCAGCGGCTTTTGAGGCTGTTAAAAATGATGCTCAAAAAAATGTTCAAGACGGGTTGAAACCTAATTATATTAAGAAGTCTCTTCCTTGTATCTGCGTCATGGGGTGTAACCAGATTAATGCTGACAAGATAGTGGAACCAGATGGGTGTAATGAAATTACTGCTGCAGATAATACTGGAACGAATGATTGTGTAACGGACGCGCCAGCAACAGGCAACGCTGTTGACAATAACGATTCAGCAGATAATGTAACAAATGAATATGCACGAAAGAACCGTAACAAGCTCATTCATAGAATGATTTCTGTGCACAGCAAAGAGGTTATGGATAACTATCTGACAAAGGATGCTAACACAAGTGCTGCTGCAAAAGCGCAGTATAAGAAAAACATTGTAAGCAGAGACTGTGTTAAGCAGAGTATTGTTGATACACTGATTGCTTCCGGATGGGCATCTAAACGAGAGTGCTGTTAACAAATGACCGCTTAGGTGGTTCCGTTAGGAAGCTGCGGTCCACTGCTTGCTTTATAAAACAAAGATGCATGTAAACTGGTAAAGACATAAACGATTAGGAATGCAAATGGAAGAATGTAAAACGACTACATACTGACGGGTAACATAAACACGCTGGTTAATGAGCGGCACGGATATGTAAGCAAATAAATGAAATGAAGCTGGTGTAAAATGGTCAGTAGTATACCGGACAACACATAAACTGTTGATGCATTCTAAGTTCTGTATAAACGGATCAGTATTATAGTATCTGCATCATCATGGCTGATTGCATAAACGGTTAATGGTTTATCGGCAGATATGTAAACCGATTACATAAATCATCTCAGCATTCAGCTTGTAAATATATAAACAGTCTGCACTGCATAAAGACGCGTATCAGGGAAAGGACTTTACATATGGTTACAAAAACAGCAAGAGGATTTAAACGAAATATTGAAGAAATGAATAAATACATTGATAAGATGCCGCATCATGTAATAATTGATCCAGCTGAATATAAGGAAAGGTTTGGATTCGATTGGTTGTATGAACAGGATATTGTTGAAATCTTGGATAAAAGAATCGAAGAGAAACATGACCTGATAAAAATGGTACAGTATGTCTGCCCAATTTGTCATTCTGAAAAATGGAAATGCCCATATCCTATAAACCATTTTTATACAAAATCCGCTAAATGGCAGCAATGTTTAGAATGTGCTTACGTTGGTAACTTCGCTGAACATCATAAATTCTACTACATGAAAAACGTTTACAAAAACGTTTACATGAAACTAGACAATTGAGAGAAGTAGTAAAAATACCACTTGCTCATTTGGACAGTTTTAAATTTCTAAATATTATATATATAACAATAAATAATTATTTTTCAGAAAGGAATTGATTTTTATGGCAAAAGCAGAAGAACATCCATTGTATGTAGGTAAAATAGCAGGACTTCCTACGTTCTGGGATTGTGACGATTTAGGGATTGAGGGATTACATTTAAGACAGGTACGTAAAGACGATGAGTATAATTTTTACAATTCGGAAGACTGCCATTATATGATTTCTCTGGTTCCCGGCATTAACAGATGGCAGATTACCAACGAAATTAATACCGAAGTTACAACTTATAAAAAGGATGAGCTCGATAAGGCTGTGTATCATGCGATTAATATCTTCAATGCTGATAAAACTCATGAAGATGATGAAGATGATGTACCTGACAGCGATGATGAGGACGATATGGTTAACTTCATGGACTGCGGTATATACTCAGCTTTCAATCATTTAAACAAGATATATGAGATGGAGAAGAAATACGGGCTTAAGGAATCTAATAAGCATGTAATCTAACAGAATGTAAAAAGAGACTTCACTATGAGGTTTCTTTTTTTACGTCTGTATGAAAATCCATATTTATTGTAGTCATATAAATAAATATAAAGGAGGAAACAATTATGACCGAGAATATCAGTAATACATTTTTAATGGAAACAAAAGAGAGACAACGGGATATTATGTCTAATGCTGTAGACAATACATGCTGCTACTGCATCAGAGAAGACTGTGACGGCTGCTTTGTACAGGAACTTAAAGATGAAGCTATGAAAGAGGAGCTGGTGGCAACTCCATGGAAAAATTTTGGAAATGCTACTATCTTGCATACGGCGGATGTCTTGTAAGAAAACATTTTAATGAGGAGCCGGAAGCTCAGGAACTTGTTTTTGACGTGTTCTACCTGAGCCAAATTATGGAGGAGATAACAACGTTAACTTTGCTGTTCTCTGCTGCATCAACTTAACAGACTCATGGCTTCCATGGGAAAAAATACTCAAGTACTGTGGATTTGATAAGGACGTCAAACTTCCAATTGCAGAGCTTGTAAAGAAGTATGATCCAATGCTTCTTGCAAAAAATATGGTTCTGTATGCAGGTTTTTCCAAATTTTCGCCAAGTGTCTTCAAAGGTGATGTATATAATGACGTATATAATATGCATCCATCTGATATTAAAGATTTTTTGGTGTCAAATGACAATGTTGTGAGGTGGCTTTATAATCTTGGTGCCGAAAGCATCATTGATGAACAGGTGAAAGCAGAAGATATTGCTGCCAGTGAGCCATGCTGTGAAGAGAACTCTCTGACAGTTGGTGACATTGTAAATAACGATAAGTTTGACTTCAATGCAAATTTTGATGTTTATCTCTGCGGCAAGGATGTTACTTGGGATCAGGCAGGCGAACCAGCTTTCAGTACAGGTATCAAGGAAAGTGAAAATAAGGTTCCAATTAAGAAGTTTTATAATTGTAAGGTTGTTTACATGACAATCAGCAATAATACACTGATTATTGAGGTTGCCAAGGAAGAGGTATCAGCATGAGCGGCTACAACAGGCAGAAGTGTATGAGTAATAATGCGGTTGCTGCCTATGAAGACGGGCTACTGCCAAAGTCAAAGCTTAAAGCATGGCAGAAGAGAGCAGTTGAGGCAGGAGCAGTCATGAAAGCTGAATGGCATCATACCGGAAAGTTTTATGGCGAAACAAACTTCTACAATCCCGCTGACTTTGAGGAATTGAATCCAAAGGATTTCCCGGTAATCAAAAAGGAAAAGCTGGAGGAAAACAAGTGGTATGTCCTAGTTTCGGCTGAATGGGGCGGAACGAAGAGTCATCCAAAAATTACTGGTGCTAATGTAAAAGTAACTGACCATATTACTGAAAGGCAGAGAACTGCTAAAAAGTATTTTAGATATGGCGGCTACATTAAGGAATTTGTGTCTGAAACGGAAGCAAGAGAGTTTGCTGACAGTGCCAAACTTGACGCGTAAACAAAGAAAAGAGACTTCATTATGAGGTCTCTTTTTGTGTCTGTAAAAACTCCATATTTATGTAGTCATATAAACAATAAATAAAGGAGGAACAATATTATGGCAAAAACAATAAAAATTAAAAATGTAGGTTCATGTGCTGAGCTGCACAGGGATCCAAGAACTGGCATTGCATGGGTTAAGGATTGTTCGACAGGAATGGGACACAGCTGTCATGCAAACATTGATGCACAGGTTCAGTAAGAGGAATGAAAAAACTTGGATACTGGGGCAAAAATGACAGAACCGCAAAGAGTCATGGTTTCATTTACAACATTGACACATTTGTTGTAGATAAAAAAGATCCATATGACATGCTGGCCGCAGAATATTGTCAGTGCGAAGCATGTGTTGAAAGAAGATTAGCTGAGGCAAAGGAGGATTAGATTATGAAATTATCAACAAATGTCCCTGCAAACCCTGAGTTGTATCTGACACAGGATGATGGCTCTTTGGAAAAGTTTTCTGTTGGTGACAGAGTGGCAATACTTATGCATAATCACAATATGCGTACAGGCGTGATTAGTAAAATTCATTCTGATTACTTCTGCATACGTCCTGTTGACAGAACTTCCTTTCAATTTGATATTGATCTATTTCACTGTCAACTGTAAGGAAAATAAGGAGAGCATCAATTGATGACTTAAACAAGTCTTATTTTGATGACGAAGAACGTGAATTCTGGATGACCCATTATGTAAGTCGTGATGGAATTGTGGAACGTACACCTGCTGACATTGCAGCTATGCGAAGATACCTTGGAGAGGGGGAGATGTAATATGTTATGCAGAGACTGCAAACATTGCAAGACAAAGCCGGTTGGCTATGTGGCATCAAGAAGCTGGTGTGAGGCGCTTCCTAAAAAGGACCGTGGCATTCATCCGCATCTAAACACAGTTAATCCGAAGTGTCCACTGAAGATTAATAGAGAACTTATTAAAGGTAAACATGAAAAAGACTGGCATTTGCTGGTCTTTTTTTGCTTATTTCTGTTCAAAACTCATCTTTATCCTGTATTTCATAATATATAAAAAAATAACAAATAAAGGAGGAAAAATATTATGAAGAGATTTGATTTAGGAATGAGTATTAACTACTGTCCGACATGGGGAGTAGTTGAATCTGTGAGAGAGTTTTTCCAGAATGCGCATGACGAGGAGATTGTTAATCCGGAGAACAAAATGTATTTTGGGTATGACAAAGATTCCAAGACATTGCGTATTGGCAACAAAAATGGCAGGCTTACAACAAACACACTGCTTCTTGGTCAGTCGTCAAAGAGAGACAGCTCTGAGACAATCGGGCAGCATGGAGAAGGCTACAAGGTCGCAACCGTAGTGCTTCTTAGAAATGGAAAGACTGTTAAGGTTTATAACCGTGCAGATAAGGAAGTATGGACGGCAAAAACAGTAAAATCCCGCAGGTATCAGGCAGACGTAGTGGTATTTGACATTGAAAAGGTGTCAATATTCAAGTCTGTTCCTGACCATGATCTTATCTTTGAGATTTCAGGAATTGATGAAGATGAGTATAATGCGATTGTGGACAGCAATTTGTTCCTGCAGGATTTGCGGGAAGGAGAGGACTATATTACTTCTAATCCGGGCTATCCACTGACTACTCGCATGTGCAAAGTGTTGACAGATGAAAAACATGCCGGAAAACTGTTTGTTGGCGGATTATACGTCACAACAAGCAAGTATGCAAAATACGGCTATGACTTTGCGCCTGGGCTTGTCAAGCTTGACAGGGACAGAGGTTTCATTGATGGAATTGACTTGCAGTTTCTTACTGCAAAAGTAATTTCTGCAACAGGAGATACTGAATTAATCAATGAGGCCAAAAACTTCTGGGATGGATCATATTTCAAATACTATCTGTCCAATTATAAATCTGTCTTTGATAACAGTTCTTATGCAGAAATGTTTGACAAGAGTTATCAGGAATTTCTGGATGAAAATGGTGAAGATGCCATTCCAGTTCAGACTACTGATGATTTCAACAGGCTGTCGCGGAACGGATTCAATCCGGTGCTTGTTGAGGAGAAGGATTTCTTCTTCTACTCAGGCAGCAGCATGTATAATCCGGCTCCTGATATTGAGGATGAGCATGACGCTGGTGAATTGGCAGACAGACTTGAAGATTGGTTTACTGACATCAGTCTTGACCATGATTCTAATGAGTATAATAATGGCGCCTGTATTGTGGGTGACATTATTGAATATCTCAGATCACTGTAAACATTTAAAGAGACTGGCTTAGGCTGGTCTTTTTTTTGCAGAAAATCTCTTTCACATTGTTCATTTTGTTTAAATAAGCATTATATAATGAATAATAATGTGATATAATACAACACATAGTAAAGGAAATGAATTGTATACATTCGGAATATTTCATTTGACGTAAAGAAAGGAAAATTACTATGTTTTATTTACTATCACATTTAACCATATTTGCACAAAATTTTCTGATAAAAGGAATGATATTTGCTGTCTTTTTCGGTGTTGCTATTGGTTTTATAGTGTTTTTTGTTT